>OLWJ01000008.1_pt1 | contig 38547 bp, 44 predicted proteins | sample 1674291 | NCBI WGS metagenome assembly OLWJ01 (sample SAMEA103958159, study PRJEB25191) | human gut metagenome | biome: human-associated habitat [ENVO:00009003]; feature: intestine environment [ENVO:2100002]; material: feces | place: Germany | collected 2013/2015
CTCCCCACTCAAGGTAGGGGTTCTCCTCTTTTTTAGCTCCTCACTTAAGGCAGAGGTTTTCCTCTTTGGGGGCGGCAAGAACTGGCGACCGGGTATTGTTCTTGTCAGCAGAGCGTCGCCCATGGGTCCCACTCTGTACTGTTATTATATGCGATTGTTTCAAAAAGTCAACATTTTGCGAACATTTCTTTTGCCAGTTGTTGCCAGTTACGGCCAGTTACGGCCAGTTGTAGCCGTTTTCGGACAAAAGGGCGAGGCCTCACGGCCCCGCCCTTCATCATTTTCAGTTCCACGGCAAGCTGTTCAGATCCTTCTCGCTGTACCCTCTGCTGAGATAGAGCAAGTTTTTCTGCTTCCGGCTCAGCGGCAGCTTATTGATTGCCTCGACGGTCTTCTCTTTCTTGCTTCCGCTGATGGGATTGCCGTTCTCGTCCTTGTCGGCTTCCAGATCTGCCGTCGCGTCATTAAAGTCTCTGATGGTCTCGTATGCTTTCTTGCGGCTCATGCCGCTGTCGACGAGCTCCTGGTAGAGCGTCGTCTGCGATACACTCAGCGCATTTCCGCCCGCTGCCCAATATGCACGCGATTCGTTCAGCGAGTTCTTTCCGAAGAGCCCAGCGCGCAGCGCCTCGAACGGATCTTCCAGCAGCGGCTCCACCGGATATTGTAGGCGCTTGCTGCCGCCTGTGCCCTGATAGGACCCGCCGCGCGCCAGCGCTTCAAAGCCCTGCGCCGTCTTCTCAAGCTGCCGCCCGCCGGGGAGCGTGTCGCCCGCAAACCCCATGAGCTGACGACCGACCTCGCTCCAAAATTCGCCCGAGCTGTTGAATTTCCCGTTTTTCTTCTTTTTGAGCGCTTTGCCCATACCCGTCAGTGTGCCCCACACGTCCGGCATCGGTAGTGTTTCATCGCCGAGACCCAGCAGGCCCGCCACGTTGCGCACATACGGTACATCGTTGCTGATGTTGTATAGCGTATCTTCCGCCGCCGACCAGCCGTCAAACTCGTCGTTCATGTCGTTTGGATCGGTTTCGAAAAGGCGCTCGCCGAAGATGTTTTCGGTCACATCGTCGGTGATCATCTTGAGCATGTCGCTCGAAGTCAATCCGTTGCCGGACGCGACGGCGTTCAGCCCCATGCCGATGACGTCAAATGGCGCAGGCGTTCCGCCGTAGGCATCCTCGTCCAGTCGGTTGAGCAGGAAAGCGAGCAGCATATAGGCAATGACGTCGCTTGCGAGCTTTTTTTGGGCCTTATCCTTGCCGATCTTCGCGGCCATTTCCTTGAAGCCGGGGCCGAGCCGGTCCTGCGTGACGTGCTCGAATGTGTTCGCCGCCTCGACCTGGAACATGTTCAGCATTTGTGCGATAAGGTTTTTCGACTGGAACGTCAGCGGTGCCGAGCCTTTCGAGCGCGTACCCATGATATCACGCGCCCAGCGGTCCGCCGCTTTCATCGCCTCTTTCGGGCTCTTGCCGGCGTCCAGCTCCATACGGTACTTGCCGCGCACGGCGATCGTGCTGACGAGGGTATCGACCTTTTCCAGTGGTCTAAATAGTTTTTCCAGCGCTTTTTCGCCCTTGGTGCTCTGGATGTAGTCAATGCCGCTCTTTTCCGTCAGGAAGTCGCTCTCGCCGCGGAATGTGCTCATGCCGGTCGTCTTCCCGTTCAGGATATCGCCCACGGCACGCCATGTGTACTTCTGTCCGAGCTCGGTTGCGATCATCGGTAGCTGTGCCGTCTGGTTCAGTGCCGACGAGAGGTTTCCTGCCACGTTCGCGCGGGCGAACATGCGGTTGAGCTTCTTCGCGCCGTTCAGCGCTTCGCGCCCGACTTCGCGCTCCATTGCGCGGTCCTCGAAAAGCTGCTTGCCTGCCAGCTTATTCGCGTAATCATCCATCCATGAAACAAGGTCGCCGAATTCGGTCGCGTCCTCAATGCTGCGGTACTTCTCGTCCGTATACTGTTCCATCAGGTTTGTCAGGTCCTCATAGCTCAGGAAGGTATCACCCGTGATCTTCTTTTTATCGCGCAAGTATTCTTCCTTCACATCTGCCGGAGCGTAACGCATGGCCTCCATTTGGTCGATGTCCGCCTTCATCTCTTCCGGTGCGAATGTCGACCTCAGGTAGTTTGCCATCTGACGCACGCGCATGATGTCGTCCGTGTGATACAGCACGTCGCTCGCATAGTCCACGTATGTCTCGAAGCCCTTGACGATATCGTAGTCCGTCTCGTTTCCTCTGCGGTGCTGAAAGAACGGATTGTACCGCTTGTTCGGCTTGAAGGATTTCGTCAGACCTGCGATGCTCGTCGGCAGCTTGCCTACGCCAGAGCCGAGGTCGACGCCGATCGCCTTGAGCGCGTTTTCGAGCTTGTCGTTCGTTTCCTTTGCTTGGAAATGCGGCGCGTAGCCCTTGATAAAGCCGATGGGCTCGTATCCGTGCGCTACAAGGAAGTCGTTGATCGCGGCGTAGAGTTTGTCATAGAGCTCTGTGTACTTCTCGATCGCGTTCTCGACCTTCGTGCGGTCGACGTTCTTCGCCGCCGCGTAGTCATCCTGCGTTTGCAGCCAGTCGGCATATTGCCGCGCCAGATCGCGCGAGCCTTCGTCGAGGCTGAATTCCCGCGCGGCGTCTTTCATCTCCGCGCCATTTTTCAGGTTTTCCGCCGCCGCTCTGATGCTTTCCGCCGCGCCGGACTTTTCAACCAGCTCCTCGACGGTTCGTCCCTCTTTCAATCTCTGCGCAAAGGCGCTCTCGTCCTTGTTCAGTGCGCTTTTCTTGCCGTCCGCGCCTTCAAAGGTTCGAACCTCGTCAAACATGCGGTTGATAAAGCGCTTGCGCTCCTGCTCGTTCTCGTAGACCGGCTCGAAAACAGCCTCGTTGATCTGCTGGCCTTGCTTCCAGCCAAAGAGAGCACGCATAATGCGCTGCGGCGTGCGATGGTAAAGCGCAAGGCCTTTACTCGGGTCGAAGAGCTTGTTCAGACCCTTTCGGTTGATCTCCGGCGCTTCTGTTCCGATGAGCTCGCGCGCCTGCTCGCGCAGCGCGTCATTGATCTCGATGCGCTGCTGCTGCAAGAGCCCCGTCTTCGTCGCCTTTTGTGCCGTGTAATAGTCCACGAGCTCAAGCACGCGCGACTTTTTCACGCTGCGAGGGATATCTGCCATCGAGCGCTCACCGTTTGCGATGTCTCGTGCGATGGCCTTTTCCCGCCGCGTCGCGCCCAAGCGCTGCTCGGCGCGCTTCGTTGCGTTCTGGATGCTCTTTGCCGCCTTGTCATTGGCGATAAGCTGTTCTGCATTGTGGTAGATGCCTGCGCTGTTCGCGATCTTCACGCCCAGCTCGTCGAGCGCTTTTGTGCCCTTGAATTCGTCCCGGCTCTTGACGCGCAGCCGCTCAGCCCGATCCGCCGCGCGCTGCTTGTCCAGCGCATCGAGATAGGCATCGTAGCTGTCGAAGCCGGATGGCTTGATGTTGTTCGTTGCCGCCGTCCGTGCGCGCTCGAGCTTCGTTTTCCACTCCGCAGGGATCGACGCGTAGTCCCCGCGTTTGCCGTCCTGCTCCGCCTTTTCATAGGACCACTCCTGTCCGGTGATCTCCGCGTCCGCAAGCTCTGCGTCGGCGATGTCCCTGCGGCTCCGGTTCAGCTGTTCCGCCGCGTCGTTCTGTGCGGCCAGATCGTCTTCATCGACCGTTCTGTCGAGCTCGGCATCCGCCCTGTCGCGCCTGCGCTGCAAAGCCGCATCGTCACCTGCCGAGAAACGCCCCTCCGGCTTGACATTCTCGCCGCCTCCTGATACATTATCATCCGAAGAGGCCTCGTGTATATCGCCGAGAGCTTTGTTGCTTAGAGCGGTGGTTGGAGCCTCTTCTGCAAGGCCATCGGCGCGTGCCACCGGCTCGGCAGTTTCAATGCCGACATTGCGGAGTGGCGCCGATGCCCTGTTTTCTTCGCCGCTGTCGATGGTTTCCGCCGCATTTCTCTTGACATTGCGCACCTGGTCCAGTAAACTGAACACAGAAGGAACATCGCCGCCGGTATCGACGCCCCTTGCGGGCGATTCTCCGGTCTTGAACGGCGCTGTTCCTTTTTCCGTTAAGACCTCGTGCACGTAGAAGCGGTTCTCGCTGTCCGTGCGCGTCAGCACCACGCCCGCCATATACGGCTCGCCTGCAATGGTGATCGGCGCGGCGACGACCGCCGTGTCATAATTGCGCCCTTTCCAGTCCACTTGATAGTCGATCACGCGACCGTTTTTTAAGATATCCGGAACCGCTGCGAAAGCAGCGGCTTTTTTTCTGCCGATTCCGTGGGCGATGTCGCTCTTTGCACCGCGGCGCGTCAGCATTACGTCGCCGAGCTGCGGATTGTAGACCTCGTTGCCCAGCCCGTCAAAAGACTCCGTGACCTGCGTGATAAGGTCCTTTTCGCCCTTTTTGAATTCCTCGCCGCTGACTTCGGCGACCGGCTCCATCTCGGCCACGGCCTGGATGCCGTCGTGTACGGTCTTGCTGTCGACTTCGCCGCCGATGTACTCAAAGCGCTCAGGTGGCCCCGTCCTGCGCTCTGTCGCCGCCGCGGTCTCGCGGCCCTGTTCCGCCGCGCTCTGTGAGCTCTCGACCTGTAGGGCGTTTTCGCCTTCCTGTCCGCTCTGCGACAGCGCGTTTTCAGCCTCGCGGTTGAAGCGGCTCGCCTTTTCGTCATACTGGTCGATCTCGGCATAGGCATCGCCCATGATCTCTTCCCACACATAGAGCTCGATATCGCTCTCGCTCATTCCCGCATAGTCGCCCGTCATCGCTGCATAGCGGTCAAAGTAGGCATCGTACACCTTGCCCCACTCTTCGCTGCTGTACCGGCTCTGAACGTCGCGCATAAACGTCCTGACGTTCTCGCGCCTCGCCACTTCGGCCAGATAATGCGCTGTTTCATGCTCGATCGTCTCGCTCACGCTGCGCTGCACTGAACCGGCATTGACGAAAATTTCGCCCGTGTCGGCGTTGAACGCGCCGAAAATTCTGCCGGTTTTCCCGTCCTTTTCAACCTTGATGACGCCCAGCAGCGCTGTCACCTTTTTCACGCCCTTGGACTTTGCCCAGTCCGCCGCGCCGATAAGCTCCTGGTCCCAGTCCGCCTCGTCAAAGATGGTGACGGTGTTATCGCCGCTTGCGCCGTTCGGCACGTTGGCCTCCCGCGGGCTGATGAATTGTGAGATACCGGATGCCGCAAGCCGCTGTTGTACCGTCAGCGCGTTTCCGTCTTCTCCGCCGACGTTCCGTACTTCTCGAGGAATGCGCTCAGATTCTCTTCCGTTACCCCGGCGCTCTCCCCGTTCGGCAGCTCCATCAGATAGTGCACGCACTGCGTTGGCCTCGCCTGATGCGCTTCTTTCGGCAGCGTCGGCAAACTCAGCCCCCGCGGCATCGTTCCGTGTTTCTTGTCCTGCATTGTCAATTCCTCCGTTCTGCCCCTCCGGCATGTCGTAGATTGGGAGCTCTTCGTGTGTCCGCTCGCTCATGTCTGCGCCGGGTATGGCTTTCTTTGCTGCAATGTATTCTTCGTTCGGTGCAATGTGCTGCCCGTGGATATCCGTATAGCCGTTTGTCAGCATGTCGTCCAGCAGCAGCTCCACGCGCTTCGCCGCCGCGAAGTTTTCCTGCCCGTGGTTGTGGATGATCGCACTCAGCGAGCGGTCGATGTCGTCATAGCGCACGCCCTCGTCATCCAGCAGCCGCGCGATGCGCTCGCTCACGCCGCGCTTGGTGCGGATGTATTCGTCGTCGCCCGCCTCGCGGCTCGTCCGGCGGATGAGCTTGCCGCCCTTTTGGGCAAAGCTCATCTCCTCCTGTAGGACTGCCGCCGCGTCCGCATAATAGCTGTGCAGCTCGGGGTGGTCGAACTGGAAGGCGTTCACGCTCCGCTCGCCAGCGCTCGCGCTGTCGCGCCGGTCGATGTGCTGATCCTCATTCACGCGATAGATATTCTCTTTCGCGTCCACGGCCAGCGTGCCGTCTTTCAGCCCATCTTCGACTTTCTGCGCGTTCTGCTCGTTGCTGTACTCAAGAAGGTTGACGCGCTTGCCCGCGTCCAGGGCGTCCGCTTTGCCCTCTGCTGCGCCCTGTGCGGCGTTCGGCTGTGTGGGCGTCAAATTACCCTCGCCCGTGCCCTGCGCGCTCTCATGCGTCACCGCAGACTGTGCGGGCATGGTGTTCTGCTGCTGCACCGGCTGCTGTGCTGTCGGTGCGGTCTCTTCCGGCGTCATCGCTTCCGCCGACGGCGTGGTCTCCTTCGTCTCCGCCGCGGCGCGCTCGGTCTCGATTTGCGCGCTTCTTCGCTGAATGCCCTCTACGCCGCTGCCCAGCAGGCCAAGCGCACCGCCGACGAGGAAGTCGTTCAGGACCTCCGCCGCGTCAAGCTCGCTGTAATTCTGTCCGGCACGCTTCCCGTTGTAGATCGTCTGCAAGGCTGGCTGCACGATGTCCTCGATGACCTCCTCGCCGCCCTCAGACAGGAACGACAGGGCGAGCCGTCCCGCCGTGTTCCCGTTCATCTTGGAAATCGCTCCGTCGATTGCCTTGTCGAGGAAACCGCCGCCGAATGCTTTCTTGAACGGCGCTGCGACGTTGCTGATCTTCTCTGTCGCGATGCTCACCGCGCCGCTCGCCGTGCCGTACAGCAGCGCCCGGTTCTGTGCGTCCAGCTGTTCCGCCGCGCTCATGCCGGGCTTGTCCGCCGCCTCCGCCGCCTCCTGCGAGTTTCCGCCGAATACGCGCAGGAACATCGGGCCGAGCGCGCTGCCGCCGCCGAGCGCCGCGTCGGCGACCATCTGTGCGCCTGCCACACCGACGCTATTGAGGTACTTGCCGACCGGCGTGAGCCCTTCGTTCGCCTTTTCCATGTTGTCGGATGCGGTCTTGCGCAACTTCTGATAGGTGCCTTGCAGCGTCTCCCGTGCGCCCTTCGTCGCATCCTGATAGTTTTTCACCTGCTCGCCCGCAGCCTTGCTGTTGATCTCGATGAGGCGCTTGTTGCGGTCGATAAGTGTCTGCCACTGCTGGCGCTCCTCCTCGGTCTTCGCCGCCTCGAGCCTTTCGGTATAGGCGGCGATGTTCTTTTTTGAGGCTTCGATCTCTCCGCGCTCCTGGCTCGCTGCGTAGTTCAGGCCACTCGGCGCACGCAGCAGCGTGTCCGCCGCGCCGACCATGTCCGCCGCATAGCCCGCCGCCGCGCTCTTGATGATCGGCGTAATGCTCTTTTTTGCCTTGTCACCGGTGATCTCGCGCACCTCCTGCGCGTGTGTGCGATTGTAGCTCTTGCGGCCGCGCTCTTTGTTTTTCTGATCCGCCGCCGCGCGTTTCATCATCGCTTCGTCCAGTGCTTTTTGATAAACGCTCTGTGCTGTCGGCGTCTTCGCCGTATTCGCCGCAGGGGATGTGCGCTGCACATCCCCTGTTTTTACAAGCCGACCGTGCGCGCCGGTGCCGACCACCGTGCGCTTTTCTTCCTGCTGCTCCTGTGCCGCAGGCGTTGTCTTAACAAGTCGTCCCATTTAGCCCTCCTCGTAGGAATAACCATACTGCTTGAGCAATTTCTGCATTTCTGCTTTCTGCTCGCTCGTCATCATCGGCCAGGTCTTGTCGAGCGTCGAAAGAATGCGCTCGCCCTCGCCGTTCTTGAGCGACGTGTTGAAGCCAGACAGCAGCGCAATGAACGGCCCCTGTGCCATCGTCTTACTGCTGTTCGACACGCCGCCGTTTTCCAGCCACGTTTCATAGTCTGAATACAGCCCGCTCGACGAGGTGAAGCCGAACTTCTGATAGTTTGCCTTCTGCGCGAGCCAGCTCTTGGGATTGCCGCTCTTTTTCGCTGCCTCGAAAAGGCCCTGATAGTCGAGCCCGCTTTCGTTGCCGTCGGTCGTATTTCCGCCGCTCGTCCCGCCGGACCGCCTCGTGGTTCCGCCGCTTCTGCCGCTCGTCTTCGCCGCGGCCTGCGCCGCCTGCTGCTTGTAGTAATTCTCGAGCGCCTGAATGTACTCGCTCTCGTACCCGCTCTTGCCGATGAGCCCCGCGCTCGGCGACGCGCCTGCTTGCAGCATCGCGTCGACCTGCGACCGGCCGAGCTCCTGATCCTGCTGCTGCTTTTCCCTGATCTCGTCCAGCACGCCGAGATAGCGGTTGTACTCCGTGTTGTCCTGCCCCTGCAAATTGCCGAGGTAGTCCTGCAAGCGGCCGTACTCGCCGAGATAGTTGTTGTAGTCGAAGTTCCTGTCTGTGTTGAACTGGTTCAGCCGGTCGAGATACTTTGCGTAGTCCAGCTGCTCCTGCTGGTTCACCGCGTTCAGGTCGCTCAGCTTCATCTGGTAGTCCTTGAGGTATCGCTCATAGGCCTGCTGGTAGAGCGTTGGGATCACGTCGGAGAGCTTCGTCGCGTAATAGTCGCCCGCCTGCGTCGCCGCGCTCACGGCGTAAGAGCTCGGCCGCCCGCCGCTCGCGGCGCTCGCCTGCGCCAGCGCGTTCGCCGTCGCGCGCTCCCCCTCGCGCAGATACGTCTTTTTGTAGCTGCCGTACTGCGGATCCGTCTCCTTGCTCCACGAGAACGGATCGCGATTGAGCGCCGCGTCCAAAAGCTCCTGCTGCTTCTGCTGGTAGCGGTTCTCGTAGGTCGGCGCGTCCTTGTAGCTGAACGAGCCGAACGACCCGATCTTATCGAGCGTCTCGTCGATCTTCGGCGCGTACTTGCCGTCGCTCACGTACTGGCTGCCATCCGCGCCGGCAGTGTAGTTGCCGTAGCTGCTGCGCAGCTGGTTCGCCTTGGCGTTGATGAGCGCGCGCTGCTCCGCCGTCGTCGCGCCCGCGTACTGCTTCTTGAGGTCGAGCACGCTCATGCCGAACTCGGGGTACTTTTTCGCAAGGTCGAGATCGTACTGTGAAAAATTCACATTGCTGCCGCTCGCCGCCTTTTGAAAGTCATCGTATGTATACGCCATTTTCTTCTCCTCTCTGCTTGAATTTTACTGTGGTCCGCGCGTGCTCTTGAGCTCGCTGCCCGCGTAGTATTCGCGGACCATCGAATAGACGCGGCACTCGCCCTTGCCCTCGATGCGGATGCGGTAATGGTCTGCGCGCCGCGGCACGATGGGCAGGTAATAGCTGCGCTTTCGTTCCGGTTTCAGCGTTTGCCCGGCCTGCACCCACTTTCCGTCGGAATCAAACTGCATCAGCACCTTTGCTTCGGCCCCCGCCGCGACCTCGATGCGCACCCACAGCTTGGCGATGCTCTTCTTCACGCCGTCGTAGCTCGTACTTTGGCTCGAGCCCTTTTCCGTGAAGTCGCCCGTCTCGGCGAACCACGTGAAGTCATCCTCGTCCGCGCAGCCTTCCGGCGCGTCGAGGATGTTGCCCGTCAGCGTGATCTCGCCCTCCGACGTCAGGAAATAGGTGTTCCCCTGATAACGGCAGAAGTGCGTCGCGTGCGTCTTGTCCTCGATGTGCCACATGCCCTTGCGCGTGTCGTAGACGTAGAGCTTCCAGTCCCCCGCCTCGTCCTGCGCGCTCAGATAATACTTGAGGCCATCGCTCCCCGCGCGCCCGCCGCGCAGCCTCGTCATGCCGAAGGCGTCGTGCAGGCTTTGCGGGATACCGCCCGAGTAGACCATCACGCCCGAGGACGAGAGGTACAGCAGCCGCTCGCCCGCGATGGCGAGGCTTCCGCCGCAGCCCTTGGCGACGCCCAGCGTGGCCGAGCCCATCACCTCAAAGTTGGACGGGATGCTGCCGTACACCTTGTAAATGTGGGCCTCCTTGAAGAACACCGGATAGCCGAGGAAACTCACGCACCCCGTGAAGTCACCCGCGCTGCCCGTGTCCACGGCGTAGCTGTCGGTCTCAAGGCCCTCGAACACGTTCCAGTTGAATGGATCGCCGAGCTTGCTTGCGTAGATCGTGCGCCCGTCGCAGCCCCACAGCCGGTTTTCGTTCTCACACAGGTATTCTAAGTCCGGCACTGTGCGCCGAACCGTCAAGTTTCCCGTCTCCGTGTACTCTGTCGTGCCGTTGTCACCGTCCAGCTTGAAGACGTTTTCATAGAAATACATCTTGTCGCCGTCGATCTCGCGGATCACCGGCGTCTTGTTGTTCTCCATGTGCTTCGTGCAGCCCGCGATCGTCACCGCGTCGCCCGCCTTGAAGTAGTCGCTCCATGCGACGCCGCTGCACTGAATGGTGTTTGCCTCCGCGGCCTCTTCATAGAGCTTGCCGTTCGTAAACGTTAAACTGGCGCCGCTCCACGTGCTCTCAAGGCTGCCGAACTCGCCCGATACCGTGTTGTAGTACTTCTTGTCCGGCAGGATGATGATATAGGCCCCGATGGCGGCGAAGCGCTTCTCGCCCGCCGTCACGTCGCCTTTTTTCACGCCTCCGTAGTAGAAGGCCGTGCCCTCCACCCACGCCAGCGCATCCCACGCGAAAAGTCCGCCCGGATTGACAAGATTCTTGTAAATTTTGCGCTTTGCGCGTGTCGAAAGCACAGGATAATAGTCACTCGTCAGGTTTTGCATGTCCCACAGCCCGCCGTCCCCTGCACCCAGGTTGTGGTCAAAGCCGTAGAATTGCAGCTGCCCGCGCTTGCCGATGCCGTCGGCATACGGGACCTCCGGCAGCTTCATTTGGCCTCACCGGCCTTTTTCGGCTCTGCCGCCTGCTTGTCCTGCGTGTCGCCCTGCGTCGGCTCCTCCGCCGCGTCGCAGATCATCGCGATATTGCGAAGCGCCTGCCGCACCGCCGCCACCACATCCACCGCGTCGCCGCTGACGTTCAGTCTGCTGATGAACTTCATCGCCAGCGCCGCTTCCTGCTTGATCTTCTCATTCATGCTGATTCCTCCAATCGTTTCAGCCGTTCTTCCTGCTCGCGCACCTTCGCCCACAGGACAGGGATAAACTCGCTGTAGCGCAGAAAATAGGTCTCGCTGCCGTCCTTGCGCTTGGCCGCTGCCCAGCCCGCGAACTCCTGCGACGTGATCCCGCATTTCTGCATTGCCGCCTCTACCTCCTGCGCGATGAAGCCTGTGTGGAAGCGCCCGCTCGTGCCGTTGTTCAGCTTGTAGCGCTTCGGCTCGACGAGCTCAAACATGCGCACGTACTTCTCCGGCAGCGCCTCAATGCTGTTCTTGATGTTCCGATCGGACCCGTTCAACTCGTTCGTGCTGCAATAGATCGTGCTCCAAACAAAATTTGGTGCGCCAAGATTGTACCGGTTATCTGCATTCGGGGCGAAATCGCCGCGGCAATCAATGAAGTCGTAGTCGAAATTGAGCGCTGATCTTCCGTTATTCCCTGACAGATACAGGTTTCCGCTCGTCGCGTTCAACTCCATAGCCTTGCTCTCGAGCGTCATTTTGTAGTCCGCCGTGCTGGCGTACTCCGTGTAGATGTCCCCACAGCGTCGTCCCGCATCATTGCGCACGGTGATCCTATCCCCTTCAATCTCCGTCGCTGTCAGCGTGCCATAGATGTTCACCGCGTCCACGCACAGATCAATGCTGCCCGTGCTCGCCACCTGCACGCCGTTGTAGTTGAGCTTGAAGATCGTGCCGTTCTCGCCGCTCGTCGCGCCCAGTGTGAAGCCGGTCGCGCTCTGGTCGAAGATGCTCTGCGCCTGCGTCGCGTCGATCTTGGTTCTCACCGTCGCGCGGATGCCGTTCACGTCCGCCGTCAGGTTCGTCACGCTGCCGTTCAGGTTCGAAATGCTCGCCGAAAGGCCCTGCGCCGTCGCTTGCAGCTGCGTGATGTTCCCCTCCGCGTCGCCGATGCGCGCCGCCAGCCCCTTGGCCACGAGCGCGACTTGCGTGATGTTCCCCTCCGCGTCCTTGATCTCGCCGTAGATGGGATCGGTGATCTGCTTGACGAACTCGTCCGTCGCCGTCTTGTTCATGTTGGAAAGGTCTAAGTTGTGCAGCGTGTAGCGCAGCTGCTCGACGAGCATGAAGAGATAGTCCTGCATCGTCTCGACCTTGTCATTCACACTCTCCTTCTGCGTGAACGACGGAAAATTCGTGTCGATGTATAGCCAGTTGGAAGGCATTCCCTCCTCCCCTCCTTTCTCTTCGGGCGGGAGAGCTGCACGCCCTCCCGCCTCGTGCTTCACTTCATCGTCGCGAGCTTCCGGACGAGGTCGTCGCCGTACTGATACGCCGAGAGGTAATCCATCGTGCCGTCCGTCAGCCCCGCGCGCTTTTGCAGCTGCGCGCGGTAATCGGGCGCCGTCAGCTTGCCGTGGAATTCCTTTTCCCACTTGCCCGCATTCTCCTTGCCGGACCAGTACGCGGGGCAGAGCTTGCCCGTCACGTCGAAATGGCGGATCACGTTGCTCGCCGGAATGTTGTACTTCTTCATCAGCTCACGCGTCAGCGCAAGCGCACGCTCCACGGCACGCGCGTCCGGCGCGTAAACGCCGTCCTTCTTCGCGTCGCAGATTTCAATGCTGATGCTGTTTGCGTTCAGGCAGCGCCCGTGCAGCGTCCCGCCGCCCGTCTGCGGACAGGACGGGTACTTCTTCCCGCCGACCGCCCACGCGATGCACAGGTCGTCCACGCTCTGCACGATCTCCTTCTCGTCGACGAAGTAGTGCGCGCTGGTCTTCACGACGTTGCCCGCGTAATACTTCGCGTTGTTCATCGCCGTGTCGCCGTCGTTGCCGGTGTAATGAATGACGATGTAGCGGATGCCGCTCGCCGCGCGCGTGCCGCCGACGTTCCCGGCGTTTGCCGGGTATTTGCGGATATTCACACCGCTCACTCTCCCTTCGCGCTGCCCGCGGCGTTCTGTGTGCCGAAATAGAACGCGATCACCATGAGGTACACGGTGTTAAACTCCTGCGTGACCGCGCCGCGCACCGTCAGGATGCAGAAGGTCGCCGTCAGCGCGATCGTCACAAGGCTCTTCACGCTGAGAAGGTTCGCAATTCTTTTGTTCAGTAATTCATTCATAAAACCGTATCGTCCTTTCTGAAAATCTTGATGCCCGCCACCACGACGAGCTCCGTCGTCCAAGCCTTGAACCAGCGTTCCGTCAGCACATCCGGCGGCGGCACGCCGAGCGCCGTCATGGTGAGCGACGCCACGGTGTACCACGTCAGGCTGAAAATGGCGATGGATATGTACTTGTCCCGCTTTTTCATCTTGTCCCAGCGGGCTTTCAGCGCTTTCATGCTGCCACCCCGTTATCGAGGATGGAGTGAATTCCCCGCTCGGCCAAAAATTCTTTTTGCTTGTGCTTCACTTCGGCGGCGTAGTCCAGTGCGGCGTGCATGTCCCCGTTGCAGTGCGCGTCGGGAATGCGCTGCATCGCCTTCGCTGTCGCCTCACCCAGTGCGATAGCCGCCCAGCTGCCCTCGATGAGCTTGAGCATCAGCTGCTCCTGCATCTTCTGCTGCTCGGCGGCTTTCTCGCGCTCCTTCTTGTCGCGCCGACGGTCGCGGGCGGCGATGGCCTCGATGAGTGCCACCACCACCGCCGCCGCGGCGGAAATCAACGCCGCCGTCATGCGTTCACCGCCTTAAAATACTGCCCCGCCAGCTCGTGCGGCAAATACTGAAGAGTGATTTTGTTGCCGGACTGCTCACCTGTACGCTCGCACAGGTACAGCTTAGTGTCCTCAGGGTCTTTGTAATAAAGACCATAAGTGTACTCCATACCGCGAGCGGCCGGAATCGGGTCATCCTGCGTGCCCGCGTGGGTAACGTCGATCACGACCCAGAGCGCGGGCGTTGCGCTCGGCTTCCAGCCCTCCTGCGAGGTGTGCGCCTGCTGGCACTTGTAGAGCTTGCCGCCGTCGCTTACGCGGTTGCCCACAATGTAGCTGACGGGATATGCCCAGCGCGGGAACAGCTCGGGCGACTTCGCCGCCTCGCCGTCAGAGAGCGACGCGCTGGCCTGCTCGATGACCGGTCGCAGCTCTGCGGCGCGCGCCATGGTCACGACCTCACCTGCGAGGGCGACCACCGCGCCGACAGCGTTCTCCGTCTCCGTAGGCTTGCCCATCTTGATAGATACGGTGCCATTACGGTGGTCAGTGATGTCACCCGCGAGACTGTACTCGCTGTTGTCGTACTCGTTGACGACCTCTTTTGTCTCGCCAGTGGGCTGGCCCTGCTCGTCCAGCACGTCCACCATGTCGCGCTGGACGATGCTCCACGGGGTGTTGTCGGGCAGCAGCGCCGCCACGGCGTCGTGGGACATAGTGAGCGTGATGGTTTTGGTGTCGCGCTCGCCCCACGAGCGGTCTTTGGGGTTGCCGTTGATCTCTGCGGGATATTCGGTGTTGTTGACTTTGATGTAAGTTGCCATAGGGTAAATCCTCCTTGTAAATTAAAAGCAGAAAGCAAAGGGCACGCCAGAAACAACGTTTGCACTCCTGGATATGGATGCGCCTTCATAATTAACACAACAGTAAAATCTTGTATTACCGTTATACGGAGAACGCTCCCACCACTCGATCGCGCTATCGATGTAGTTCTTCACCTTGCTGTTGCCAGCTCTGTAGTAGTTGTACTGCGTGCCCTCGCCTTTGCCGGAATTCTTATCACTACCAAAAATCTCAATCTCACTCAGTAAGAATAGCTTATCTGCCGTAGTGACGATGGTACGGCTTTCCGAGGTTAGCTTGTTCACTTCTCGGATGCCGCTCTGTACCTCCGTTGGCATCTGTTTCAAAATGATAGGTAGGTTTGTTTCCCGCATGTCACACCTGGACCAGCCTTTTGAGTTGGTAGTAGTATTGTGCATTGCCTTCTTTAGTTTATAGCAGTCATGCAGTTGGAACGTCAGCGGAGCCTTGCCCGAGCCGTCTGAATAGTCGTCGTGGTTCTTGCCGATGATGTCGATCTGGTAGTCCACGCCGCCGATGGTCATGGGCTTATGGTCTGCCGCCTTCCACGTGTCCGGCACCTCGTTATTATGGCACGCCGCAATGATCTGCTCCCATGTGTTGTTGGCAAAGACCGGGTTGTAGGACGGCGCAAACGTGAGGTCATAGCCCGTCCCGCCGATAAGCGTCCTGCCCTTCTTGATGTCGTACGCCGTGCCGTTGACCATGCACTTCCCGCCCTTCACTTCGTAGGCCGTGCCGTTGACGAGAGTTTTGTGTGTAGCGGGCGGTGGGGGCGGCGTGACATTGCCCGAGCTGTCGACTTCCATGTCCTGCGGGAGCATCAAAGCGGGGCGAATGCCGCTCGAGTTGGATGCGTAGTCGTCGTTGTAGCCGCCGTCGGAGTTGACGACCAACACGTAGTTGGCGCTGTAGGTGCTCGGGGAGCGGAGCCACCAAGCAGTGGCCGTACCACTCAGATATGCAATGCGCTTGGAGTCTACTCCGGTGTTCGCGTTGAAGTAATCCAGCTTAGTGCCATCATTCGGTATATAGCTTGCGCCAGCCAAGCCGGCTTCAGGACCGGATAGCAGGAACACCTTGCAGGGCAGCCCGTTCGCGCCGCTCTGGTCGGTGCCGTCCGAACCGCCGTTCTTGCGATAGGGAATCTTCACCTGCTTAATGGCGTCCTTGATATTGCTGTCGAATAGGTTAAGAAACGTGCTGTTCAGGTAGGCGTGGATGTCGCTGCTTTCGTACTTGTTGATGTCTCCGCTCTGCCAGACACGATTCTCGTAGATGTCCTTCATCAACAGCCAAGTGCCGTTGCAGGAGTCATCGTACATCGATCCGGGCTTGCCCTGATGCACGACAATGAACTCTTTTGCCGTACCGTTGACTTTCAGCTTGACGATGCTGCCGACAGCCTTACTGCCAAGTTGTGCATTTGCCATCTCAGCACCTCCTTAGCCGTACACCCAGTTGATCGCGTAGTTCTCGGTGGGCGTGGATTCCGATGCCGCGAGCGTTTGCTTAACGATGTTGCCGCTCGCGATATAGTCGCTGCCACGCGTCGCCGCCACCAGCCCGCCCGAGCCATTGCCCTTGAGGAGAGATGTAGTGGAGGGGACATTGACGGGGCCTGCGGGGCCCTGCGGGCCGGTCGCGCCCGTGTCGCCCTTTTCGCCCTGCGGGCCTTTCTCACCCTGCGGGCCTTGCGGGCCCATGAGGTTGACGGTCGCGGGATTCGCGAGCCCGCCGTCGTTCGTCCAGCTCAGGTCTCCCGCCGCGGACACAGCGGGCGTAAAGGTCGCGCCTTTTGCGCCGTCCGCGCCCTTCGCGCCATCTGCACCCGCGGGGCCCGTCTTGCCTTGGGGACCCGTGGGGCCTTGCGGCCCAGTTGCGCCGGTTTCACCTTGCGGACCGGTTTCTCCCTGCGGCCCTCTCGGGCCCTCGGGGCCGGTGTCTCCCTTCGCGCCGTCAGCACCGGCAGGCCCCCGTGCGCCCGTGTCGCCCTTCGGGCCCTTGAGGTTCACGGTCTGCGGATTCGCCTTGCCGCCGTCGTTCGTCCACGACAGGTCGCCGTCGTCGCTCATGCTCGGCGTGAACGTCACGCCGTCCTTACCGGCGGCGCCGTCTGCGCCCTTGGCTCCATCCGCCCCGGCAGGGCCTTGCGGGCCCGTCTCGCCGGGATCGCCTTTCGGCCCCTGCGGGCCCTCGGGCCCCGTGTCGCCTTTCGCGCCCTGCAAGGGACCGTTGTTGATGAACTCGCCGGTAATGCCGTCGAAAATGTAGATGTCATAGGGCTCTGCCGTGCCCACGCCGTAAGCATCGCCCGCCGCAGCGGTCGCTTTCTGCGCGGCGTCCAGCGCAGTCTTTGTGCCGTAGTAGCCCAGCACCTTGAAGCCGCTGCCGGTCTCCCCCTTGGGTCCAGCGGGGCCCTGCTCGCCTTGCGGGCCGGTCTGCCCCTGCGGGCCCTGTTCGCCCTGCGGGCCGCGCGGGCCTTCGGGGCCGGTCGGTCCGGTCGCGCCGGTGTCACCTTTCTCTCCTTGGGGGCCAGTATCGCCCTTGTCGCCTTTCAGCGCGGCAAGCTGTGCCGCCGTAAAGTCGGAATAGGTAAAGGCATTGCCCTTGTCTCCCTTTGCACCCTGCGGGCCAACGGGGCCGGTCTCTCCTTGAATACCCTGCTCCCCCTGCGGGCCGCGCGCGCCGGTTTCACCTTTGGGGCCTTGGGGACCCGTCGCGCCGGTCGCGCCGGTCTCTCCCTTGGGGCCCTGTGCGCCGGTTGCGCCCGTGTCTCCCTTGGGGCCGGTTGCGCCTGTGTCGCCCTTGGGCCCCTGCTCGCCGGTATCTCCCTTTGGTCCGACTTCACCCTGTGGGCCGGTCGCGGCAACGCCCGTGTCGGCAAAAGCGCCCGCCGCGGCGTCCCACTTGAACCAGTTTCCCGTGGTCTCGTCGACGTAGGGCATCTTGGAAACCGCCGTCTCCGCATCCGCCGCCGCCTGCAAAACCTCGTCGACCCAGCTTTGATAAGCTGCGGGCGGCTCGGTCGTGCCGTTTGCGCTCAGCGACGGCTCGACCACCGTGCGCCACGTCCGGCTCTTGGCAATCGCGCCGCCCACGGTGTAGGTGAGCTCGGCCATGCCCTCGCCCGCCTTTGCGGTGTCGGCGTTGCTCAGCGTCCAGATCACATCGCCGTTCTCGCTCGTTACGCTCGCGGGGTACGGTGCGCTGTCGCCCTCGCGCAGCACCGTCAGCGCGAAGACGCCCTCGCCGTACAGCCGCGCCCAACTGTCCGCAAGGCCGCGCCAGACGATCCTCTGCGCCTCGTTCTCGCCCTGATGGCCCAGCGGCAGATACGGCAGCTCGCGCACTTCAATCTCTCTCATACGATCTCGTACCCCCTCTCGTAGCCCTGCGCCGGTTCATGCGTCCTGCCCCAATAGCGGGCAAAATTGCCGTAGGCCTCGTTATAGAGCTGGCTCGAATCGGCATACCGGCTGTACTCGCCGTTCTCCGCATCGATCTTCGCCTTGAGGTACAGCACGTACAGCTCATCGTGCGGGGCCTTCACCAGCAGCTCCTCGTCCATGCCGTCCGGATAGCCGGTCGCCATGATCTGCTCGAGCTCTTCCGGCGTCGCCAGCAGCACGTCCGCCGCGATCCTGCCCTCAAGTGCCTTGAGCCATTCGAATTTTTCCTCTTCGGGAAAGGCGTTCGGCTTCGCCGTGTCGGCGTGCTGCATCGCTTTTCTCGGCGTCATGTTCTTCTCTCCTCTCTCAATGATGGATAAAGGCGGGCGCGGGTCTTGTCCCACGCCCGCCTTGGCTATTTAGCTTAGAGCGAGTTGCCCGCCGCGATACCGCCGATGGCGGCGAAGCGCCAGTCGTTGAAGCACGCGTTGAAGCGGCTGCGGCCGCGCCAGACGTTCGCGTCGGTGTTCTCGTCGATGGTCGAGCGCGCCTCAAGCTGGATGCGGTCATTCCACACCGCGCCGCCGTAGGTCTCGTTGTACTTGCTGTCCAACAGCACCCACGGGGAAACACCGTTTGTGATGTAGTGGTTCAGATACGGCCACACGATGACGTTCCAGCGGCCGTACTGATAGTTGAAGGCGTTGTTAGCGCTCACGGGGTCCTTGTCCGCGCCGATGGCCGCGAATACCGCCTTCTTGAGGTCGGCGTTCTCGGGGATGAGGATCGTGTCGGGGGCCACGTCAAGGATCTCGTCGTTGTCGCCGCGGAACAGGTGCATCTTGGTCTCGAGCTTGCCCAGCGTGTCCACGCTGAACGCATCCTTGAAGCAGTTGCACTGCTTGTCGCCGCTCACCTTGGGCACGTGCTCCTTGGCGAACAGGTTGCTGCCGTCCGCGCCCGTCAGGTCGAACTTGACGCCCTTAAAGGTCACGCTGCCGTTGCCCATCATGGCCGCGCCGTACAGCGCCGCGCCGAAGAGCTCGCGCGTGCGCTTGTAAGAGGTCATAAAGGCCGCAGGCTGCTTGCGCATGTCGAGCAGCTTGCCGTCCTCGATCATCTCCTTGGACACGCTGAAAGAATCCTTCCACGTCTGGTACTTGAGGAATTTCTGGTAGCCCTCCTGCATGCCGTCCAGCGGATAAGCGCCGTTCTCGCCCACGGGCTCAAAGCCGCTCATGGCCGTCAGCGTGGTCATCACGTCGCCGTAGTTCTTGGAAGAACCCATCAGGAACAGGTTCTTGAGCACGCTGTTCTGCTCAAATTCCTCGCCGCGCTTTTCGAGGAACATCTTGATCGGCGCCTGGCAGTTGCCGTAAACGCTGTTGTTCAGGTTGCTCGATTCCGAAAAAATGATTTTCATTGCTTACTTTCTCTCCTCTCTTCCGTTTTCCTTAGACAAAGCGGCCGCGGATCATGCTGCCCGCTGCCGTGCCCTCAAGGCTCACGACCTCGAACGTGCCGGGCGCCGCCGCGTCCGATGCGCCCGTGACGTACTTTGCCTTGAGACCGCCGCTCGCCACCTGGATCTTGGTGCCGACCTTCACGGCCGCTGCGGCCGCCGCGAGCTCGGTCTCAAAGGTGTACTTGCCCTGCACGCGCGTCACCGCCAGCAGCTCGCCCGCGGCCACCGTGCCGCTCTGCATGCACACGTAGGGCGGCGTGGTCGCCTGGTCGGCAGAGATCGCCGCCAGCTTGCCGTCCGTCACGTTGAGCAGCTGGCCGACCTGATACGTGCCCGCCGCCGCTTCGATGTACTCAAACGGGGTCATTGCCCCGTCCGTCGATTTGATGGGCATAAACATTGCGTTCCTCCTTGTCTTGTTAATTTCTGTTCTTCTCGATCCACGTGCGGATCTCCTCGTCCGTCGCCGTGGGATTGAAGATGCGGAAGCTCGCCAGCTCCTCGCTCGTCACGACCTTGCCGCCCGCGCCGCGGGATGCCGCCGCGCCGGTCAGGTGGTCCTTGCCCCTCTGACCCGTCAAGGCCTGCGCTCTCGCCGCCTCGGCCAGCGCCTTCTCTCGCCGCTCGTGCGTCGAGATGAGGTAGGCATCGTAAAACGACATGCCGCTCTTCACGCGCGCGTAGAATTCCTCGCTCTCGGGGAGCTTCAAAAGATCCTCCACGCCGTTCACCTCGGGCTCGAGCGCGTGGATCTTCTTGATCTGCTCGTCGATGGCGCGCTGCATTTTCTCCTGCTCCGCCGCGGCCTGCTCGCGCTCATGCGCCGCCACGATCTCGGCTGCCCGCTTGACGACAGGATTCTCGCTGATCGCCTCATTGAGAGATTCCTGCGTCAGCTTCCCGGCCTTGAGGTCGCTTTCGAGCTTCTGCTGCTTGAAGGACTTCGACCATTCGTCAAACTGCTCCTTCGTCGCGATGGGCTCGCCCGTGATCGTGTTCTTGAGCCCCGCACTTTCGAAAAAAGCCTTCCACTCCGCGGCCATCTTCTCGCTCTGCGCCTTGAGCGCCGCGTCCACCGCGGCCTGCTGCTCGGCTCTGCGCCGCGCCGCCGCGTGGGCTCTGCGCTCGTCGGGGGTCTGCTCCTTCTTCGCGCCCTCCGCATCGTTGTTGTCTTCTGCGCCTTCCGCGCCGTCCTGGCCCTCGGGAGCGGTTGCGGCGCCCTCTGCGCCCTCGCCGCCCGTCGTGCCGGTATCGCCGCCCTCCGGCGTGCCGTTGGTCTCTTCTGCGGCCGGGGCAGCGGCGCCCGGCTCGTTTGCGCCTGTGGGCTCCTGCTGCGTGCCTGCCTCGTCAGGCGGCACCGTCAGGCCCATCGCTTCAAAGACGTCTTTTTCCGTGAATTCCATGTTCTCTTCCTCTCTGGCATGTTCCCGCTCTCGCCGTGCGCTGTGCAGCCGTTGGCAGCTCTGCTGCCTTGCGGATGCGGCGTCCCCCTTGCGGGGACAATCATGTGAAGCGTTTCCGCTTGCCTTACTTCTTGCCGGTTCTCAAATCGGAGCCGGTATGAATAACGCCCTTCTTCACGTCGGTCTGCTGGTTCGGCGCTTTCACGACCTGCGTGCCGCCATTCTTGATTCTGCCGACGTAACCGCTCTTATCGCTCATGCCCGCGTCCTCCTTTCCTTCGGATTTGGCATTTTCCCGCTGTCGCCCTGCGCTGCGCAGCCGTTGGCAGCTCCGCTGCCTTACGGATGCGGCGCCCCCCTTGTGGGGAGACTGTATGCTCTGCGCGCCTTCTTTCGCGCCTTTAGCCTTTCTTACTGCGGCGTGTAAAGCTCTTTCGCCTGTCCGCTCGCGGCGTTCATCGCGTCGGCTTGTGCCTGCGCGTCGATCGCCGCAGCCAGATCGTCCGGCACGCCCGCGCCGCCGCCCGGCATATCACCCTGCATGGCCGCCTGCTGCGCCGCCGCCTGCTGCGCGGCCATCTCTTCCTGGCGCTGCATCTTCTCCTCGAGGTGCTTTTTCGTCTGCGCCGCGCCGGGGTAGTGCAGCTCCTCCATCTTCGCCCAGAACAAAATGAGCGTTTCAAGGTCCGTCGGGTCACCGAAGGCCCCGCCCTCAAGGTTCTGCCGCGTCTCCTGCCACATCGCCTCGCGGTTGCTCGCCAGCGGCGCGCTCGTGTCGCACGAGAAGAGGAACTGATCGTTCCAGTGCAGCTCTCCGTCTTCGCCCTCTTCGAGGAAGTCGTAGCGGTTGAACTCCTCGTACATCGTCTCGCCCGTGCTGTCCTTATACGTCACAGGCCGCGGCTCATCTGAATACGCCAGCCAGAATTTGAACATCGTTTCAAAGAGCTCGGCATAGGCCGCGTTTTTCATCACGCGCTTGCTCTCGAGGCGTCCCGCCGCCTGCGCGGCGGAGAATTCCTTGGCCTTGCCGCTCGTCGCGGTCGTGTCCTGCCTACCCTGAAAGCTGTCCGTAATGCCGATGATCTGTCGCGCCTCTTCGTACACCTGCGCCAGATACGTGAGCTCGTACTGCAAATTGCCCGAAAAATCGTAGACGTCGATGAGGCTTTTGTCGCTCGGCTTTCCGATGTACCAGCGCTCGCCGTCCTCGGGATCGGTACGCAGGTCTACCCGGTCGGGGAGCGTGATGCGCGTGCCCGCCTTCATCAGTCGGTCGATGATCTTCTGCTCGATGCGGTTGCTCGTGTTCTGCTGGTCGCGGATCATGTCAACGTCGCTGTTCCCGAGCAGCTGGCCGAAGACGCTCACGCTGCGCTGCAAGATGATCGGGTAGCGGTCCGGCCGGTAATACGGGATGCGCACCGGTGCCTGTACCGGCAGGCCGTTTTCGTCCACCGTCTCCTGCATCCCGCCGATAAACGTGCCGTCGCTGCGCTGTACCGGCGCGTAGAGCTCTTCGAAGTCCTGCGTCTTGCTCTCCCAGTCCTTGCCGCCGCACCACGGGCACGCACCGCCTGAGTAGGCCGCGCCGTTTACCTCCTGCCCCGGCAGCGGCTTTACCTTGCCGCAGCTCTTGCACACCGGCTGCCTGCGTGCCTGATAGTCCTTGAGGTTTTCGAGCTCTGTGTCATTCACCCACGTGTAGCGGTCGATGCCGCCGCGCTCGTTGAGCTTGTAGCCGATGTAAAGCGTCAGGTTCCGGTCGCTCGTGGAGCCGTCGCCGCCGCGGACATCCGGCTCGCTCTCGCCCTCGTTTTCAAGCAGCACGCCGTAGCGGCGCTCGACGTAGCCCTTCGTCGTCGGCACCTTGACGATGAAATAATCCATGTCGGCAATGCCCGTGTAGACGTTCGGCTGCGGCGCGAACTGCTGCGGATGGATGAGCGTCACGTTCACCTCGCCGACGGTCGTGCTCGTGCGCTTCGTGTTGTCCCACTCGACCAAAAAGCCCACGCCGCCCTGAATGGGCACCGTGCGCTCGGCCAGATCGTTCAGCGCCTCAAACGGGAGCCGGTCGAGCTCGTTGCGCAGAAAGTGCTCGATCACGTCGGCCAGGTGCTCGTCCTTCTTGCGCCGCGGCGTCACCTTCGGCTGCGGAATGCTGCTCGATACCTGGCTTTCGATGTTCTCAAACGTGATGTTGCGCACGTGGCTTGTCTTTTTCAGCGTGCCGTCGCGGTGCGTGTCGCCGGGGACGAGCGGCTGCATCGTGCGGTCCCCGTTGTAGACCGCCTCGCGCTCGTTCATTTTTTCGACTTCTTTCGACCACTTGGCGTCGCTCTCATTGAGCCTCGCCTGCCACTCGCGCAGCTCCTCGCTGATCGTGCTTGTCTTTGCTTTTTCTTCCATGTCTTTTCTCCCTCTCATCGCGGCTCGCCCCATAGCGCCAGCATTTCTGCCCGCTCGGTCTCGCTCGCGCTGTTGTAGTCCTCCCACATGTCCGCCGTCCAGCGCGTTTTCTTCGTGCTGCCGGCGGTCTTAATTTCCATCGTCTGCTGGGGCCGCGCATAGTGCGCGATTGCCAGCGCCATCACGCAGTCATCGTGAGCGCCCGGCTCGGCCTCGCCCTGCAAGTCTTTCTCCCGCCGCACGAATGTCAGCATCTCGAGCAGCGTGTCGCGGTCGTTCACCGTGCTCATGCTCTCGCGCAAAATGCGGATGAGCTCAGACAGGATCACCGGTCTCGTCAGTCGGTTCGTCTGGAAGCCGAAGGCGTGCTTGATCTTGCCTGTGAAGTCGTCCTCCACCTCGCGCACATACAGGTTGCGGTAGCCCATCAGGTCGAGCAGCTTCGTCGGGTACGTCGAGAAGTTCGTCTCGATGGCGAGCAGCGCGTCGTTGTAGTACTTGCCGAGGCAGTACATCTGCCGCGCATACGTGTCCTCGTCGTACTGGTGGCGCAGCGTGCAGACCTGCTTGCCCGTGATGTTGTCGAGCACCTGCCCGACGAAATAATCGCTGCCGTCGCCCGCCGTGTCGCCGCCGATGACATACGGCCTCCCCGGTGCCGGCTCTTCGTAGATCGTCACCGCGCCGTCCGGATCGTCCACCCACGCCCAGCGCTCGAGGTGTACGCCGTCTTCCTTGACGACATTTTCGAAGTAGCCGCGCCTCGGCTTCTTCGCCCGCTCGACGATGAGCAGCCGCTCGCTCACCTTTTTCGCGTCGAACACCGTCTTGCCCGTCACGCCCCATTGACCGAGACAATAGACCTGGTAGTAGTACTCGTCCGTCTCTTTGAAGGCTTCGAGCGTCGTGATGGCCTCCGCCGTCAGAAAGCGGTTGTCGAGATACGTGCTCTCGTGCACCGTCGCGCGCGGGTCCTTGCGGTCGAAAAATCGCTTCTTGAGCCAGTGCGTGATCGAAATGGGATTGAACGTCAGGATCATTTGCAGGTAATAGGGGAAGTCTGTGCGCAGTCGGATGTCCAGCTGGTCGAAGTCTCCCTGCTCCAGCTCGCTCGCTTCCTCGATCCAGATGCCCGTGATGTCGTAGATCGACTTGAGCTTTTCCACGTCGTCGAGGCCCGCGAACAGGATCTTGCTGCCGTTCGCAAACGAAATGCTCATGTCACTCTTGTTGACCTTCGCCCCGCTGTCGGGGTAGAAGTCGGATATCTGCCCGCGCAGCTGCTCAAAGCAGCTCTCGCGCAGCGTCCGCGCCACCTTGCGGCACACCAGCCAGCGGTGCCCCGGCTCGCTTGTCACGCGCTCGAGCACCTTGCGCCCTGCGAAGATCGACTTGCCGCTGCCGCCGCCGCCTTTCAGGACGAGGTAGCGGTGCCGGTCAAACAGCAGCGGCAGGAAGCGCGCGTTGTTCGTCGCGCGGAAGTCCCGCCACCACAGCGCCACCTCAAGCTCTCGCTCATAGGTCCGCGTCTTCGTCGCCGCCATCGTGCTCAAACTCCTGCATCAGCTCGCGCAGCATCGCTTGCCGCTCCTCGAGCGGGATGCTTGCCGCTGTCACGGTCTTTGTCGCCCGCTCGCCGAGCTCGACCTCTTTCTTCTCGCTGTAGCCGTAGTTGTTCGTCAGGTTGAAGAGGATTCCTTTCAGGTCCTTGCCCGGTCGCGTCAGCATCTCGTGCTCGTTCCAGGCCTTCATGCGCTCGCGCACCCGCTCGCCGACGGCCGCGAATTCCTCGCTCTCGCCCATGTACCGGCTCCACGTCGCCCGGTCGATACGAAGAAAGGCACACAGCTCGTGCATGCTCGGCGGGATGATGTACTCCGTCACCTCGACCTCTTCGCCCAGCGTGTTTTTCACCGGCACGGGGATGAGGATCACATGACCCTTGTCGTCGCGCTTGCCGCTGTCCACCATTTCCGTGACCTTCACGCGCCGCGTGATCGCTGCGAAATAGCGCTCGCAGGCCTTGCCCAGCGTTGCCGCCGTGTATTTCTTCTGCCGCGCCATCCGCACCCCTCCCCTCGGCGCGCTTGCCTTGTTTTCAAAAAGTGTAGCAAATGCAACAGGTCACGAACCGTCAACTTTTTGAGGGCAAAAAAGAGCCGCAAACCCTTGTCAAATCAGGGCTTGCGGCTTTTCCTCGCACGCGCACGCGCGAGAGCATGCATGCAGCGCGCCCAGGCTCCCCCGCGCGCGTCGTCGTGTTGCGTTTGCTGTATGCTGTTGTTACCGGCGCCGCCGCATCTCGAAATGGATGTACGCGCCGCGGTTCATGCTGTTGCGGATGCACTCGCAGCTCACAAGCTCGAATTCCGGATAGCGCTCCTCGAACCAGTCATAGGCAAGCCCGTCCTCCACAGCCTCGGCCAGCTCTTCGGTCTCGTCCATCGTGAGCTTGCCGTCTGACGTTGCCGCCTCCGGCTGGACGAGGTTCCGGCTGCCGCTCCACCGCTTGTAGCTCGCGTCATCCTTCGTGATGTAATGCGTCAGGCCGCTCACGCCCTCGTCGCCAAATTGCAGGCGCTTGCTGTTGGCGTAGCCGCGCCCCCACAGCGATTCCAGCGTGTCGCGGTCAAGCCCGCCCGAAATGATGAGATGATGGTGGATGCGTCCGCCGCGTCCGCCCTTTTCCGTGGAGAGTATGTACTTGAATTCGATCCCGAGCTTGCGGTACCGCCGCTTGAGCGTGCGCAGATAGTTCTGCACGATGCGCAGCGCGTCCTCTGCGCTCTCCGGCGTGTGGGCGGGATCGTAGGTCAGATGCAGCGCAAGGTCGCGGCTCGTGAAGTTCATGTGCACGATGCGCGTCAATCTCTTCGCCGCGTTCCTCTGGTTGAGCTTCTTCTGGATCTCGCTCGTCGGGCGGCATCTCTTTCTGCGCTCTCCCGGCTTCTGAAAGACAGGATAGATATCACCGTCCAGATAATTGCCGCACACGTATACGCGCTCGCGGTTGAATGTTCTACCCCGATACATAGCCCCGTCCTCCTGCTTCGGAATTGTTCGCTAAGTTAAGATACGTTACAAGCTCGAATCACGCGCGCGTGCGCACGCGTGATATTGAATAATGTGTGTTCGGCCTTCTGTGCGCCGCCGCGCCCTTTCGGCGGCAGCGCACACAGGGCCGAAGCCCTGTCACAGTCTCCGCGGGAAACCCTCGTAATACTTCCGCACGATCCGCTCGAGCGTCGAGCGGGAGAGGCTGTGCTTCATGCAGATGTACGTCGCGTTCGCGTCCGTCGTCACGAATTCGAAAAGTGCCCGGTAGTAGTCCCCGCCGCCGCACTCCATGCACAGGTTGAGGATCTTCCGCTGCGCCTTCTCCGGCATTTCTCGATACAGCAGCGATGAAAAATAGATATATCCCTGCCTCTCATAGCTCACCGGCACGCTCTTTTTGTATCGGAACATCGCTCTCGCCCTCCTCTCCCGCTCTTTGTTCGTCAGAAGCGGAAATACTCTTTCATGCAGCGCCACACGTTGCGCCACGGATGCGCCATGCACCACTTGAGGCTTTCGTGATAGTCCTCTTTGATGGCCTTCTCTTTTTTTAACGCATTCAGCGCCGCGCACAGCAGCTCTTCCTTGCGCTTTGCGTTTGCCTCCGCCTCGCTCAGCTGCGCCCTGATGCTGTTCGTCTCTACCGCGGCCTTGCGCGCGTTCTCTTCCGCGGCCTTGAGCTCCACCATGCGCTCGCCGAGCTGCTTTGCCAGCTCGCGGCTTTCGTTCTTTGCCTTCTCGATGGCCTTCATGTCCTCGCCGTGCTCCTCGAGCGCCTGGTCGCGCATCTTCTCTGCCTCGTCGATACGCGACCGCAGCATCGCCGCCGAATGGTCCGCGCTCTTATACTTCGCGGTGACCTCTTCCAGCGCCTTTTCATTCTCCTCGAGCTTTTCCGTCAGCGCGCTGATCTCTCCACGCAGCTTTTCATTTTCCTCGGCCAGTTTTACGCCGTCCTTAAAATGTGCCGCCGCCTCGGCTTCCGCCGCTTCCTGCTTTTCCGCCGCTTCCTCGAGCATCTTGAGCATCTGCTCCTTCGTGACTTTTTTAATGTTGATCTTCTGCATCGCTCAGCCCTCCACGATCCGCCAGTCGTCGGCCAGCATGTCCGCCTGAGAGGCGAGCCAGCCGAGTTGCACGCCGCTCGTGCCGACAAAGGCGAGCGCCTTGTTACCGATGGCCTCGTGCTGCGCGTTGATGACCTCGTGCGCGGCATTCTCGTAGCTGATGCGCTCCGCAAGCTCGACGTACTGGTTCTTGCCGTTCCAGCCCACGCGGGCGATCTTCATGCCCTTCTTCGCCGCCTCGATGGCGAGACCGAAGCTCATACCGTCAGTCGGGCGATACGCCTCTTCAAATACCTGCTTTGGACTGAAAGATTCATATCCGTCAGGGTAGCGGACCTTATAGCCGTCTTCCTCGGGCTCCATGCTTCTTGGGATGGGCTGGGTCTTCTCGTAAACTTCGCCGCCCTTGCGGATAGCCGGTACTGCCTCGATAAGTTTCGTTCCGATGTACTGTTTCATGGTTCTGCTTCCTTTCTTTTTCGCCCGCAGGCGTGATTAAAGATGTAACTGCTCGTGCTCGCGCAGCTTCTCGACGAGGATCTTCACGACCTTCACGTCGCCGTAGCGCTCAAGGTCCATCGCCGCGCGCTCCTTGATGCCCTGGATAGCGCTCTCCGGCACGTCGGCCTGCAAAATAAACGTCACCTTCATGCCTTTTTCTCCATCGCGCCCAGGTCGCTGAGCCCGCGCTCAATGACGCGCCACACGTGGATGTCGACCATCAGCCCGTCCACGACGATCGCGCGCAGCGTCTCGCGGCTCACGTCCCCGCCGCAGGCCTTGCTCACACGCTCCGTCCACCCCGGGCCGGTCCGCACCTTGTAGCGCACCAGCGCGTCGAAGATTTTCCGCTTCTCCGCCGCGCCGTAGCCCTTGACGCTTAGCGTCGGGAGCGGTTCGGGCGGCTGTGCTTCCGCGGCCGGCCGCTTGTCCTGTCCCGCCGTCCACGCAAGGCCGTCCTTTTCGCTCTTCGGCGGCGCGATGGGCGCGGGCTTGTCCGCCCTCGCGCCCTTTTTCTCGCCCGCGCCGAGCATCGTCCGCCGCATCAGCGTGTTGATGGCCCAGTCCGCGCAGTATGTGCAGAAGTCGAGCTTCGCGATCTCCCCGCCGCCCGCGCCGCTCGCCGTCACGCTCACGCGCTCGTGCGCGCTCATCCCCGTGATGACCCGCCCGCACCGATCGCAATATACCTGCACCATCCGTCAGCCCTCCCTCGGCCCCTCTCGGCCCTCATAGTCCTTGGTGTAGACGAGCTCCGCGATGACCTCCATGTCGCCGCAAATAACCATTTGCAGGATCGTGATATCCTTGTCGGGGTCGCGTTCGTTGCGGGTATAGCCCCTCCAATCGGTCGGATCGCTCCTGATGCTCACCTTTTTCATCGCCTTGTGCCCGCCCTCGGCGAAGAGCGTTTTCGCGTATTCGCTTGTCAGGTTGAACCGCGTAAACCAGCTTTTCGGATGGTTTTTCAAGATCGCGCCGGTCACGGCGTTCACGTGTACCGACTGGCTCGTGCTCCCGCCGCGCAAATTCAAAGTGTCTAACATGTCATGCCCTCCAATGCTTTCTCCGCCTCCTCGCGGGTGAGGAATACGGTCTTGCCAACGTCTGCGCCATCATTACGCAGGCGATACGCGCAGAACCCGTCCGGCTTGCGATTGCACGTTGACATACACAAGTTGTCCTCGTCCGTGCATACCGTTCTGATGTCCGGCACTTCAAGCGCCATTTCTCGTGGCACATTGTCTCGTCCGATTACCCATAGTTTTTCGCCCACCTTGCACGGCAGCACCACCAGCCGCCCGTCCTTGTCGGCGTCAACCAGCTCGCGCAGGTGGTCGGGCGTGGTGCCCAACGCCGCCGAGGCCACCTTGACGAACATCGGGAGCGAGGCCGTCGCCGTGATCTCCTCCGCCGTTATTCCCGTGTCCTCATAGGCGGCAAGCGCGCTGTAGAGCTGCCGAATGATCTGCCGCAGTACGTCCTTCGATACACCGTTCAGCGCCGGACCGTTCAGAACCAGGTCCAGCAGCTTCGGCTTCATGCCTTCAAGGTCGGCGAGCGGGCCGAGATACCGGTCCACGCTCTCGTCCACTCTGACCTCTTCGCTCGTCAGTCGTTTCATGTCACATATCCTCCGTCGTTCTGCGGAAACGCGACGTAAACCGTTGCGCATAGCTCACTGCCGCCGAATTTTCCAGCCGCCGGTCTTTCCTCGATGCGGATTGCCCCGCTTTCCAGCATCTTTTTTGCCAGCATGTCCGCCAGCCGCTCGCTGCTGTATTTCTTGTACCTCTGCAAAAGCTCCTCTGCACGCGGCCCGTTGTCAAACGGCATCGCCCGCACCTCGATCTTCCTGACGCGGTAGCGCTCTTCCTTGATGAGTACTCTGTCCTGCGGTTTCGGCGGCGGAACCTGCTCGACGTACCCGCCGAGCGCCCTGATCGCGCCCCGCCGCAGCTTTTCAAGTAAACCATTCATTTCGCTTTGCCTCCTCCGCTCCTTCTTTCGTCGCGAAAAATGTCTTGCCGAAGTCGCTCAGCTTCTCATAGCCCTCACCGTCCTCGCCTTGCAGAAGCGGCGCCGCCTCGACGACGCGCAGTTTCACCGTTCTGCCGCAGCCGGGCACCCACACTTCGCCGCCGAGCTTGCACGGCAGCGTGATCGCGCGCCCGTCCGCGCCGGCCTCGACCAGCTCGCGCAGGCGTTCGCAGCCGATCTCGTGTAGCTTCTTGCCCATCAGTCGCCCGAGCAGGATCATGCCGTCGCTGCTGAGCTTTTCTTCCTTGAGGATTTCGACCCCGCGCGGCGTCAGCCTTGTCGCCTCGTAGGCGCGCAGGTCTTCCCGGTTCCTCAAATAATCCCGAATGAGCTGCTGCACCACGAATCGCCGTTCCATCGGCCACGCCGCGATCTGCTCTTGCAGCTTTTTCAATGCCTCGTCCGAAACCATCATTTCCTCCTGTTCCGCCGCGCATCCTTGCGCCGCTTCTTCTGTGTTCGTTTGCAATATCTTCCGAACGTCGCGTCCGACACCGCCGACAGGCGTTCCATCTTGCGCAGATCGCGCAGTGAAAAATAGGGGTAGTCCATCATCCGTCAGCCCTCCTCATCCTGCCATCCGCAGTCTGCGCAGGTGTTAATATCCTTCTCCGCGTTCCAAAAGACGTTCTTTGACCCGCACACCGGGCACGGCAGGCCTATCGGCCCCCTTGGCCCCGTCGGGTCTCTGTGCCCCTGCACGGCTTCATCGCCGCGTCGCAGGAACTCTTTCAGCGTGCCGCCCCGCTTTTTCAGCCCCTCGTTCATCTTCGTCAGCGCCTCAAGGCCCTGCTGCTGGAATTCGATCAAATCAGCCGCTTCCCGCATCGTTCTGCCGATGCAGCTCGTGCCGATCAGGTCTCTATTGTGACTCGGGCATCCGTTGCAGTTGTCGCTTGCGCAGCACCGCAGCGCCGTCAAAACCTCGTCACTTGTCATCGCTCTTGCCGTCCTTCGGCTTGACGCGCTGTGCGATGCTGAGGCAGTCCGGCTTTAGGTCCTGCCATACCGGCGATTCCGGGTCTCTCACGGCCATCATCATGCTTACCTTGAAGATCTCCGCCGCCGCTTTGTCTCTGCGCGCAAGCATACTGTAGACCGCCGTGAGCAGGTAGGCCGATTCGGCGAGCAGGTCTCCCATCGACCCCCCGGCCGCCAGTTCCTTCACTTTTCCGTTTTCGTTCTTATAGCTCAACATGTCTGCACCCTCCTTAAAATTTGAAGCTCTCGCGGATGACCACGCCGCCGACGTTCGCCTCCGCCGTAAAATACCGATGATCCTCGTTGATGTACACGATTCTCCCGTGCACCCCGTCTTTCTTGCCGAGCGCCGAGACGATCCCGTTCGACCCCTCCCAGCTCGTCGGCACCCAGCTATACGTTTCTCCGATCTGCATGCTCAATTCTCCTTCTCCGGCCGCATCAGCGGCTTGAATACCGTCTGCACGCCCTGCATCTGCGGCGTCAGCCACACGCACCACATGACGTCCATGAGCGGGCTTGCGCCCTTTTTACCGTCTCGCTCCTTGAAGAGGAAGTCCGGCCGCCACGTCAGCGGCAGCACGTAGCTCGGCGGGATCTCGCGGAAGAGCTGCGCCCGCTTCGCCGCGTGCCAATACTGCGCCTTGAGCAGCATCGCAAACGGCTTGCCGATCTCCGCCGCGTGGCGGATAAACTCGTCCGCCAGCGAAAACGGCGGATTCGTGATAATCCAGTCAGCCGCACGTGCGTTTCCCGGCTGTCGAGTGGTCAGGAAGTCTATCCCGTCGCGGATATCCGTGCCGTAGACAGCCATCCCACAGTCCGCCAATGCTCGCACCATGTCTCCTTGCCCACGGGCCGGTTCCCATACATCCGTCCCCGCTGGCAGCTTGAGAAAGCGCATCAGCGCCACCGTTACCCCCGGCGGCGTCGGGTACAGGTCAGCCGCCTTGCGCGCCTTTGCCCCGTTCCCGCCCATGATCTGGCTCGCCTGAATGCTATTCATCGTGCGCCTCCTCCACATAGCACCAGCTTTGCGGTGCTTTAGTAATCGCCGCTGGAATCATGCAATTTTCATCATAGATACAGGCTGTGCTTTCGTACCCGCTTTTGCTGCATGATTTGCATTTTTTCCAAATGTGAAATTCTATCAGTTCCTTCGGCGTATCGTAGATTTTTAGGTTGGAGATGTGCCAGCCGTAACCGTCGCCCCACGCGAGGTAATCATTCAGCGTTTTAGGCGTCAAGCAGGCTGCATTGAGCAGCCCGCCGACGGGCGATGTGCGCATGGTGGCGGCGTCGCAAATGCGAGTTTCCACTAAATTCGGAATGCCCGTGTACCCGATGTGCGTGATCCAGTCGATTCGGTCGCAGGTAAACTCCCCGATGACCTTGCCGTGCTTTCCCCACGCCCCGAGCGTAGCGCCGCCCTGCGTGCAGTAGATATAGCACTTAAACGGCGTGTCCAACTTTGGGCGCGTCTTGCGCACTTCAATCGTCTTATTGCCGCTCGCGATCTTCTCGCACCACTTCGGGCGAATACTGATTAAAACCGCTTTACTCATACATTTATCTCCGTGAAGGCCCTCGCCAGATCGTCAATGATCTGGTGCATGAGCCGGTCGCTCACGCTATCCTCGTTCTGGCACCAGAACGTCAATTTCAGGTGCAGCAGCTCGTGCACCAGCGTCTTTTCAAAGCTGAACGGCACGATGCGTTCTCCGTAGTGGGCGGGATCGATGATCTCAATGCGAGCAGTCTTAATGGCTTCCGACCATTCAGTGCAGCCCGCCACGCCATCCATTGACATTTCCTCGGGCCGAAGGTGTGTTTCAAGGCTTATTCGCCCAAAGCCTGCGCTTCCACTTTTTCAGCATGGCGCTCTCTCCGGCGGTCGGCCTCATGCCTCCACCTCCTGCACCTTCGCCAGCGGGCAGTAGAAAAGGCAGTTGTGCTTGCTCGCGTCCCGCAGGATCGCTCTATGTACCGCCTTGCCGCTCTTGTCGAATCGCAGCTCATAGCCCTCGGGGTAATATTCGATCCCGGCGTACAACACCTTCGGCTTGCGGTAGCTGAGCATCGCCGCTCTCACGCAGAGTTTCAGATAGTCGCTGCGCTTCACGCGCCCTCACCTGCCTTTTCGGCGATCATGTCCCGCAGCGCGCCCAGCGCGCGGTAGATCTTCGGGCGGCTTTCCTCATCCAGCTCGTCTACGATCTCCGTCATGCGGTTCACGGTTTCCTGCGCCTGCCGGAACAGGACGGCAAACTCCGCGAGCGCCTTGTTGTCCATGGCCGCCGCGCTCTTCTTCGTCTTTTCCAGTGTCTCGCGCAGGGCCGCGCGCTCGTCCTCTGCCTTTTTCAGCGCCTCCGCCGCGGCCGCCATCTCGTCCTTCGCCTTTTTCAGCTCGTCCCTCGCTTTTTTCAGCTCCTCGGCCTTCTTGCCGAGCGCCTCCACCTTCTCCGCTTCCGCGCCCTTCTTTGCTTCCGCCACCGCGAGCGCGATCTGTTCCTCACTCGCGTCCACGGTCTGCACTGCCACATCCACGGGCTTCTCGCGCAGCGCTTTCAATTCCCGTTCCAGCTCCGCCGCGCGCTCCTGCGCGGCCAGCGCCGTTCCCTGCGCGCTTTCCACCTCGGCGCGGGCGGCGTCCGCCGCGTCCTGCGCCTTCTGTGCTTCCGCCGCAGCCTCCTCGTTGGCCTTGCGCTGTTCGTCCAATTCGCGCCGCGCCTTGTCGCGTTCCAGCTCAGCGAGCTTGCGCTGCCGGATGGCCTCTTCAAGCTCGCGTTTGCTCATCTCGGCGACGCTTTTTTCTTCCCCGTTGACAACGTGTTTTTCGCTTGCGAAATTCTCTCGCTCAGATGCCGGCAAAGCCAGTAATACCAAGGCTTTCGAGGTCCCCAAATCCCCCACCAGTGAGGTATTTCCGTACTCCCTCGCAAGCTGCATAAATCGCTGCGCGCTCGTCTCCGAAAACTCCACTTTTTCGCTCAGCCACGGCAGCCATTCCCCGTGTTTGAGCTGTGCCTTTGCCTCGATCAGCCGCTTGCCAATCTCGATGACGGCCTGTCCGCCGACATTTTTGTAAAAAATGATCTCGTCCGTGATGGCGGTGATGCTGCGCACCTCGCCGGCCACGGCCATTTCCATTGTTTCGCTCATGCGCCTTTCCTCGCTTTCTTGTCCACTTTGTTCGTTCCAGCGAACTTTTTGCGTTGTTCCTCCATAAACCACGGCGTCAGCACCTCGCGCTCCCATCTGTCGCAGAAGTCGCGCACCTTTTTCGGGATGCCGTGCTCATACTGCTTGCGCTCACCGTGGCGTTCGTTGCCGTAGCCGTGCAGCTGGATCTCCTTCGGCATCGCCCGCGTCAGGTCGATGTTCAGCGTGTAATAGCTTCGCTCTGGCCTGCGGTAGTGCCGCACAAAGAAGATTGGCTTGCCGCTGCAATGCGTCCTGCCGTAGGTACCCACGCAGTGCCGCAGCGTCTTCCCTTCGTCGATGAGCTCCCGCTCCTCCTGCGGGATACGGATGCAGAGCTCGCCGTCCGTCCATTCCAGCGCCTTGAGCCGGATGTAGACCGGCGTAAAATCCGCCGAGTAGTACTTCACGCCCTCGTGCGCCGCGTACATCTCCATTACACGGTCGTGCGCCGCTTGCAGGTCGCGCGGCCAAAGCGTTTCGTTCTGGTCCGCCAGCCACAGCGCCCGCAGCACGCGCCGGTAATCGAGCAGCAGTTGCACGCCGCCTTTCAGCCGCTTTTGCTTTTCAAGGTATTTCACCACATGCGTCGGGTGCAGATCGGTCTCGACGGCCCGATAGGCACCCAGCAGTTTTTCCATGTCGTTCAGGCCGAGCTTGCCGACCTCCTGCACGAATTGCAGCGCGTCCGCGTTCTTTACAAGCATTCGGTAGCTCGCCCAGCACCGCGCGGTGCCTTCGCTCCAATGCTTCCCGCGCACCTCGCGGAAGGCTTCCTTGCTCATGCCGAGCATTCGGTGCGGCTTCGTCTCGCTCCAATCGACCCACGGAATATTTGGTGCGTCGCGCAGCATGGAATAGTTGCCGCACATGTCCAGATAGTTGTCAATGGTCTGCGTCACCGCATCGCCGAACCCCTGCCGCATCAGGTTTTCCACCTGCGGGTGCTTGCGCCAGACGTGCAGATACGCCCCCGGCCAGGCTCCGCCCGCGCCGATGTATTTGTCCAGTGCCGTCTTCTCGCCCGTCGTTCCGCCGAGCTCTGGGCCGTAGGCGCATACCCAGCCGCCGACCTGTCGTCCGTTCACGGCGCCGTGGCAGTAATAGGGCTGCTGCATCGGGTCGCAGCTCTGCTTGCAGGGTGTCCACGTTACGTCACGCGCCTCGTTACTGTGGCGCACCGCGCGGAAGCGCCGCAGCACGCCGCAGCGGTCCACGATCAGCGCCGCGTGCGGCGAGAACGTCGTGACATCTGTTCCCGTGTTGTCCTGATATCGCGCCACCATCCAATAGAGCACCGCGAGATATCCGTCAATGTTCAGCGTTTCGGCTTGCAACGCTTGAAGCGTGCGCCCTTGCCGCAGCTCGCTCCGCCGCGTCACGACCATGCTCTGGTAGCAGCGCGGGCAAACGATCGTCTCGTCGTCAAAGAAGATTTGCGCATCGTCGTCTCCCTTGTCGACGTAGCCGTCATAAATCTGTCCGTCCTCGCCCTGCCTCAAGATAATGCCGCTCGTACCGCTGTCGCTGACATAGCCCGCAAAAAACTCTTCTCCGCAGGCTGAGCAGGTGCAGTGCGCGCCCCAGCGGCGCTTCCGAGACTTCTCCCAGCGGTCCCAGCCTTCCGCGTTCATGATCTGCGCAATAGGATCCGCAGTCTCCACGCTCTCACGGCTGTAAAGCATTATCCCTGTCCCGAGTATGTCGTTGTTGTAGATATCTTCCAGCACGTCGTTTTGCAGGTCTCCACATGGCTGGAACGGCAGCTTGTCCGCCAGATTCTCCCATCCGGCGTCTGTGCGGCGGCTCATAAAAAGTCCGCAAGGTCCACGACCTTGCGCCTCTCCGTCTGCGGCGCTGCGGCTGTGCCGCGCTCCGGCAGACCGAAAAACTCACGCAGGATGTCCTCGGCCTCCGCGGGCGTCACGCACCCGCAGTTGCCGTCCTTGTTCTTTTTGGCTCGCTCGGCGATCTTCTTCTCCGCCGCCGCGAGCGTCATCTCCTTGTTCTGCGTCAGGTCTGTCAGCAGCAGTGCCGCCGCGGCCTCGTTGCCGCGGACCATATCTTTCAGCTGCTCGCCCACCATCCACACCGCCGAGCGCTCTTTCGGCTGCTGGCCCTCAATGGCGGCAATGGCATCTTGAATCGTACTCATTTCCCTTGCACTTCTTCCCCGCCGCATGCTATAATGGCGGGGAAGAAAATCTCCTTTCATGTGTGTTTTTCTTCGTGGCGGTTGACCGGTGCCATCGGTCAGCCGCCTTTTTCATGCGTTCGCGGCCTGCATGGCCCATTCCGGCATGGCGCTTTTGGCTCTCGTCCGCCGGTCCGGCACGTACAGTGGGCAGCGCACGACGCGGTAGCTGTCGGTCGTGTAGCGGTAGCACTTCTCGCCGTGCTCGCTTTTCGAGCCGTTGATCGTCGTTTTCTCCGCCTCCCAGCCCTTCACTGGCTCGAAGCGGACCGCGTGCGTCTTCGGGTCTCGCTCCGTCCACGAGCAGCCGCCGCACGCCCGCGCGCACGACCAGCACAGCGTCGGCCTCGTCTGCGGCGCGATAAATCGCTTGTCGTCCATGTGCGCTTCACTCTCCCGTCATCTCCACGGCGATCTTGCCGAGCACCGAGACGACCATCCATTCCGCCGCCAGCGCAGCGCCCGCGCGCGTCAGCTCGTTCGCCAGCGCCCCGTAGGCGTCCTCGTTCTGGTCTTTGATGGCGTCCCACATCTCCTTGTGGACCTTTTCAAGGTCGCCCGTCGCCTTCTTCGCGCGCTCAAGATGAGCTTTGATCTCCGCCCAGCTCTCGTTATCGCTCGCAAAGCCGCGCCCACGCTCCTGCATCGTCGTTTCCAGCAGCTCCGCCGCCGTGTGCTCAAGGTTGCCGAGCAGCCGCGCGTCCGAGGATAAATAGCTCATCTGCGCACCCCTCTCTTTCTCCCCGGCTCGTCCAGCTTCAGGACGAGCACCATTCCGCGCCACGTCAGCCATCCGGCGCCCACCGCTGCCAGCCACGTGACCGTCGGGTCGGTCTCCGCCGCCGCGGCCGCCGCGTCCATCGCCAGGCACCCCGGCTCCAGCAGGCACAGCAGCAGTACCGCGATCCACAGCAGCACCGTTAGCCGCAGCAGCGCCGCCGCGTAGCGCAGCGCCCTCTCTTCTCTCGTGCGATTCTTTTTCATGTCGTGCATCCTCCTAAAATTTTTCCGATCGCCTGGCTCACCGTACCCACGCGCGTTTCGATGATCCGCTCCGCGTGGTCGGCCAGCATTTGCGACAGATCCTTGAGCTTGTAGGCTTGCAGCTCGCCGTTCTTGTATTTGATGAGTAGCCCTGGGCTGATGTTGTAGGCCCAGGTGCCCGTCTTCGGGTTCTGCGCCGCAATGCCGAACGGCGCGCGCTCTTCCTGCAAGGCGTATCGGATCGTCACGTCCGACCACCCGATGAACTTCGCCGCCAGCTCCACCGGCACGTTGTTGTAGCGCAGGATGTCACCCTCGCTCGGCACGTCCGCCGTCACTCTTCTCGGCATATCGTTTCTCCTTTCATGTTGTGTGCAGAAGCACCCCGCAGGGGCGCGGCGTGTTGCTGAGTTCGTTCAAACGCCCACGGACGAACTCCTCGCGATGTAATCCCTAACGCCGTAGAAAACCGCCGCGTCGCTCTTATGGAGGTGATAAATAGAATTCTGTTAGAACTTTTTCGATAGTTGCGATTGTAGTTTCGACAAGCCTCCCCGCTCTGCTTGTTGTTTGCCGCGCCCCTGCGCGGTGCTTCTGCGTGGTTCTTGCCCTCACCCCGCCGCCATGCTATACTGGCAGCGAAAGACCTGCTAAGAAAAGTCAAGTAGAAATTTCAAGGCAATGCAGCTTGTAAAAATGCCGCACCGCACCAAGCCGCTTCGCATCTCAAAAATGAAACGGCGGCCAGCCAATGGCTTTATGGCGAAGATCAGGCAGTGTGTTCCAACGACTCCAGATAGGCCTTCACGGTGGCGTAGTAGATCCGCAGAAACTTATTGGCGGAAGCCATCATGTAGACGCGGTAGGGCTTGCCCTCGGCGCGTTTCCTGTCCATGAACTGGTAGACCGGTTCATCCAGAGGAGCGTTCTGCAAATAGACACTCATGACAAGGAACAGCGTTCGCCGCAGAGACGACGCACCAATTTTGCTCATGGATTTGTGCCTGCCGGTCACATCGCCGGAATCGTTTGGCGGAGCATCCAGTCCAGCGTAGGCCACGAGCGCTTTCTTGGAATAAAAGCGGCGCACGTCCCCAATTTCAGCTATGAGCTGCGGTCCCAGAGTCGGGCCTACGCCGAACAGATCCATGACAACGGGATATTCCGGCAGCTGGGAAGCCAATGTTTGCATTTCGAGTTTGAGAGCCGCAAGCGCGGTAGAAGTCGCTCTGAGCTGTGCAACCGCCTGTTCTACGAGCAACTTCGTTGTTTCGGACTTTGGCATGACGCCAATATGTCCGCTGGCTTCGGCGTAAATTGTGTGCGCCTTTGCTTCACTGAAGTTGTAGCCGTGCTTCCTGCACCAACGCAGGTATTTGCTTGTGAAAGCCCTTTCGGATTTCTCGCTGACGCAGCGGCAATGCCAGAATTCAGCCACAAAATCCACCCACTTTTCACTCC
>OLWJ01000012.1_pt1 | contig 36798 bp, 46 predicted proteins | sample 1674291 | NCBI WGS metagenome assembly OLWJ01 (sample SAMEA103958159, study PRJEB25191) | human gut metagenome | biome: human-associated habitat [ENVO:00009003]; feature: intestine environment [ENVO:2100002]; material: feces | place: Germany | collected 2013/2015
ACAGTGTCCTCCTTTCATCGTTTGCGGGCCTTGGCCTTGTCGGCTTCCCAGCGGGTCTCGCGGGCAAGGTCGGCGGCGGTCTGAGCCTTGCTCTGGATGTACTGATTGATGGTGGTATCGCCCTCGCGGTGGTAGCTGCGGGCGGCGGACACCACCTGTGCTGTGCCGGATGCAGCCACGGTGCTGCCCAGACGCATGTTGTCGGAAAGCACCAGCGCCCCCGCCTGCCGGATCATATCGGCAAGGGCAGAGTTTGTCTTTTCCAGCGCCTTGGTGTTGGCGTTGATGGCATCTTCCAGACTGCCGGTGCCGGTGGTGATGTCCACGCTGCCCATGCCGCCGGAGCCGGACGAACCGCCGCCAGCGGAACCGCCGCCGTGGCTTACGTTCTTTTTGGAGCCGCCCATGCTGCCCACGATGGCCGCAATGGCAACGCCCAGCGCGACCGCTGCCGCTGCCACGATCAGGCCCATCGGGATGCCGAAAACAGTCGCGCTCAGCGCGGCAGAAATGGCGGTCAGCATTCCCTCAAACGCTGCGCCGATAGTGCCTACCATGGTGGCCACGCCCGCAAAAATGGTGGGGAAGCTGGACAGCAGACCGCCGCTCAGGCCCTGACTGATGGCAAGGGCCGCATTGCTCAGCGGTGTTTTCAGCCCGCCGAAGATCTCTATCAGGGTGGAGCCGAGGCCCTGCGCCTGCTGCCAGACCTCAGAGAAGCCGCCGGTCAGGCCGTTCACGATCTGCCCGCCAAGGTCGATAGCTCCCTGCACCAGCTGATCGCGGGCACCGCCCAGCGCTTTGTTGAGCTTAGTCACGATGCCAAGGGCAAAATCATTGACCTGCTTCTTCTGGTCGGCAGTCAGACCGCCGTAGATGGTGCTCGCCACCCACTTGCCGATGCCCAGCCAGTCCTGATTCTTGACGGCGGTGTACAGATCATCGAAGGTGCCCAGCACGCCGGTGTTGGCGCTGTCCTGCAGCTCCTTCCACAGGCCGTCAAAGGTGTCCGCGCTGGACTTTTTGATCTGCTCGGCCACCTGCACGGTGCCGTCGGCCGCGACGGTCTTGATCTTCTCCACCGTCACGAGGGCACCGTCCACCACGTCGTCGTAGACCTCGGTGATGACCTGCTTCTGGGTCTCGGTGCCGTCGGTCAGGGTCTCGGTGACGGTCTGGGTGGTGGTCTTGACCCCGTCTGCCAGCGTCTCGAAGGTGGAAGTGACTGTCTTGGCGGTTTCGCGGACGGTCTCCATGGTCTGCTTGACGGTCTTGGTGCCGTCCGCAGCCACCTCTGTGATGGTCTTCACATCCTTCAGCACACCATCCACCATCTGCCGGGAAGTCTCGGTGATGGTCTGTTTCTGCTGTGTAGCGCCGTTTGCCATCCGCTCGGTGACAGTCTCCACGGTCTTGGTCACACCATCAGTGAGAGTGGTCGCGCTGTCGGTAACGGACGCAATCACGGTTTTGGCTGCATCCTTGACCTTTTTATTTCCGCGGTCAAGGCCCTGAGCCAGGCCATTGCAAACCTGCACACCGATCTCGTCAAAGACTTTGGACGGGGAGTGGATGCCGAGAGCGATCTTCGCAGCTTTCGGCAGCAGATTTACGAGGCCTTTTACCTTCGTGACCAGCGCCGTCCATCCGGCGGTGATACCGTTCAGCAGGCCGCTGACGATGTTCTCGCCGATATGGCCCCACTCGTCCATGCTGCCGTCCCACACGCCCACCAGCTTTGCCACGCAGGCGAGGGCGGCCTCCGCCAGATTCTCAAGACTGCAGACAATACCGTCCACCAGCGTGGTCAGCATAGCTGCACCGCACTTGAGGATGTCCGGCAGATGGGCGATCAGGGCAGCTGCCCATTTGGCGATCAGGGCAGCTGCCGCCGTGATGAGCTGGGGCAGGTTATCGGTGATGCCGATGACGAGGCTCTCCAGCAGCTGCATACCGGTGTCCATGATCTCGTCTGCGTGGTCGCCGAGATAGAGCATAAACTCTGCAATGATCTCGGTGGCACTGGTGAGCAAGGCGGGAGTGGCATTGATGATGCCTTGCGCGAGGGCTGCCAGAACCTCAGCACCGGTGTCCAGCATGGCAGGCATCGTGTCGGTCAGGTTCTGGGCCAGCTGGGTGATGATCTCCACGCCGGTCTGCATCAGGCCGGGCAGCTGTGCCGCGATGCCCGCCGCCAGATCGGAGATGATCTCACCGGCAGCGGCCAGCATAGCTTCGGGGCCACCCTCAGACAGGGCAGTGGTCAGCTGGGTGAGGCAGTCTGTGCCCCACTTGACCGCTTCAGTCAGGGTGGGTTCCAGCTCATCATAGACGGCCAGCTGCATCCCCTCGAACGCCGAGGACATGATGGTCATAGCGCCCTGCAGATTGTCGATCTGAGTTTCTGCCATCTGCCCCATGGCACCGTCAGCGCTGTCGATCTGGGCGGCCAGCGTGTCCCACTGTTCGCCCTGTGCTGCCAGCAGGCCGTTGACGGCGGCGAGGTCGGTCTTGTTGAACAGCTGGTTGATGATGCTGTCCTTCTGGCCCTGCGTCATGCCCTTCATGGCACTGTTCAGGTCGCTCAGAATGTCGTTCAGCCCGCGCATTTTGCCCTGCGAATCGTAGACAGAGAGCCCCAGCTTCTGCATCTTTTTGGCTGCTTCGTCGGTGGGGGACTGCAGCGACAGGATGATGTTGCGCAGATGGGTACCGCCCTCCGCGCCCTTGATGCCCACGTTTGCCAGCAGACCCAGCGCAGTGGTCAGCTCGGTGGTGCCGCCTTTCAGGTTTGCGGCGGTGCCGCCCACCGTCAGGATGGCTTCACCCAGCTGCGAAACGTTGGCATTGGCCTTGCTGGCCGCCATGGCCAGCTTGTTGCCGAAGTCGTCCACGTTCTGTTTGTTGGCCTCGATGTTCAGTGAGGCCATAGCATCGGTGACGAGGTCGGAGGCGTAGGCTAAGTCCATGCCGCCAGCAGCGGCCAGATTCAGCACGCTGGGCAGCACCTCGGCGGCTTTGTCAGCGTCATAACCTGCCAGCGCCAGATAGTTCAGCGCGTCCGCTGCCTGTGTAGCGGTGAATTTGGTGGTGCTGCCCATCTCTTTGGCGACCTTGGTCAGATTGTCGATCTGATCCACCGTGGTGCCCATGGTGGCGGCTACCTGGGACATGGACGCATCAAAATTCATGCCGACGCTGACCGAGGATTTTGCTAGACCCGCCAGCTTAGTGGCGGCGGTCTTGGTCAGGTCGGAAATCAGATTACCGGCGGCAACCGTCATGCTGGATACGCCTTTGGTAAAGCCGCTGGTGTCCAGCTTGGTATCGCCGGTAATGCTGTAATCTGCCACGTGTGTCCACCTCTCAGTCGTGAGCGCGGGCACAAGGGCACAGGCTTAAAGTTTTATCTCGATTTCCCGCTTACAGGCGGGATTTTTGCACTTTACCCACACGCCGACAGCTGCGGCGTGTGGTTCTGCCCATACCGGCAGCGGTCTGCCGCAGTGCGGGCAGGGGATGGGAGCGCGTTCAGCGGCCACGGAAACGGGCAATGAAGCTTGCATTGTGCTCTTCGACGGTCTGCGCACGTGCTGCACCCCCTCTCAGCTCAGCGGGCAGGGCAAAGCGTTCCCGCTGCTCTTCGTAGATGCGGCGCTTCTCCGGGTCCATGTCGGAAAGGTCTGCGGTGCGCCAGTCGATGATGCGGCTGAACATGCAGTCCTCGCCGATCACGCCCCGCAGCAGCGCCCGGAAGCGGAACCAGTGGACGTGCTCGGTCGTCAGGTCGATGCCGTACAGCCGCTGGAACGCGGCCACAATGTACGGCGCGTCGCACTGGTAATCAAAGGGCAGTGTAGCTGGTGCTTCCGATTCACCGGAGGTGTCACCGCCGGATGCCGCCTTTTCACCCGCCTGATAAAATTCCAGCAGGTGCCGGTACCCGTCAAAGAGCATCTGGTCGTCCGTCAGAAAGCAGTGTGGGTCTTTGTAAAAACGCCAGAGGGCGCTCCGGGCAAAGCCCACCGGGTCAGTGTTAACACTGCCCCGGACATAGGAGTTGACCAGCCAGACCATGGGCCGGAAATCCGGGACGATCTCGTGTCCGTGCCACCGGGTGGGCAACTCGTCCAGCAGCAGATCAGACATGGCGCTCTGCGGCGATCTGCAGTGCGTATGCCGCCAGCTGCTGCATGGCATCAGGATCGTCCCGCAGAGCGTCTACGGCCTGCCGGGCATCGATCAGCTGCTCGGTTTTCTGCTCGTCGGTCAGAGCGGGAACCACCACGTCGGGCTCGCCGCCGTAAGAGACCTCAGTCTGACCACGGATGAAGGTGTCCTCGGTTGTAGTCTTGGGCGTAGAAATGACCTTGTAAGGGACGGTCTTTTTCTGTTTGGCAACGGCACGGCGCTGCTCGCGGTTCATGGGCATTGCAGCCGCCTGCTTTACGGTGGCCTGTTCTGCGGCGATGGCTTCCTTGATGGCGTTCGTCACACGGACACATGCGCCGAAGTTGTTTCCGTCCAGGCCCAGACGTTCTGATGCGCCCTCGCCCAGCAACTCGTCGAAGTAGCCCATCATAAGGCGGCACTGGCCGCGCAGGATGTCGGCGGGGCCCGTATGCGCGCGCTTGCTCTCGCGGTCAGAAGCCGCCTGCATGTGCTGCTGTGCCGCGTCCATACGGTCGAGGTCGTTAGCGTTCAGCGCCGAAAATTCAAATTTCTGCCCACAAATGATCATGTATCTGTACCTCCTATAAAATGCGCCCCTGCCAGAGGTGACAGGGGCGATATTGGTTTTATGTTACGCGGTGACGTCGGTCAGATAGTTAAAGTCCTTGGGCGTGCCGACGGCCTTAACGTCCACCGCAAAGGTGGCGGGGGCATTTGCGGAGCCGCCCACGTCGCTGGTGACGACCAGAGAAGCATTGCCCGTCTCGCCCTTACCGGTGCGGACGCTGAAGTAAACGTAGGGTACGATCACGTCCTTACCGGTGCCGTACTTGATTTTGTGGCTCAGCACAAAATCCTGAAACGCGTCGCCTACGCAGCGGTTGCCGTTGACAGCAAGGGTGCGCTGGGTGCCGGTCTTGGTGGTGACGGTACCGGTGCGGATGAACGCCTCGTCCGTGGTGGAAGCATTCAGGGAGCCGGAGTGCTCCTTCACGTGGTCGGCGCAGACGATCCATGCGGATTCTTTGGTCTGCTTGGTTTTATCAGTCTGAATGGCGAGGATGAAGTCGTCGGTGTTCTCCTCGCCTGCATAGTCGGCGCTGGGCTCGATGTCCTTCTCGGACTTGAGCGCGGCCAGAGTTTCGGCAACAGTCATAGATTATCTCCCTTTCTGGTAGTACTGGAGTTGAAGTTGGATCTGGAAGCGGCAGCTGCTGGCATCCTGGCTCATGATGTATCCGGGGGACAGGCAGACCACCTTTTCGGCCTTTTTGCCGTCAGACAGCGCCGGAAGGTTCCGCCGTCCGGACTGTTTCTCTACCCACTCGGCAAATTCATCCCAGAACGCGCTGTTTGCGGCCTGCTGGACGACCTCGGGCGAGTAGACCATGCGGGATGCCAGAACATAGTTCTTCGCCCGGCGGCTGCCGAGGAAGAACTGCTCCAGCACCATTGCCGTGGGTGTAGCTTCCAGTGAGAACTGCATCTGCCCGGTGTCGGCACCCAGATATTCGATGGAGAACACAACATCCCCGTTGTTGAGCGTCGTTGCCAGCGGGCAAGAGGCCAGCCAGTCCAGCATGGCTTTGATGTCTGCGGTCTGGTTCATTTGTTGACCTCCTTAGCACGGGTCTTGACAAACTGGATAAAGTCCTCTTTGTGGTCATCTACGCAGCGCTCACCCCAATGAGGCCCGCAGCCGTCCTCTCGGACACCCTGCCCACAGGGCAGACGGTAGTACTGCGCGGCTGCGTAGGGCGTGGTGTGCCGGATCAAGCCACTGCCCAGCACCGTGCTGTCCTTGGCGCTGTCTCGCAGCGCCCCAGTGCGTACCGGGACATAGGGCGTGACCAGCCGGATGAACTCGCCGTCCGCTTCCTTCTGCAGGCGCTGAAAGCCTGCCTCGGTGCGGTTCTGGAAGTTCGGGTCCCAGTGGATGCCGAGGTTGATCGGGCCGCTCATCCTGTTACCTCCACGTACCAGTGCGGGCAGCGCCCGTCCCGGTTATCCTGTACGCTGGTGACGGTGCCGACGTGCCCGCTAGGCAGCGTTACCTTGTCCTCCGGGGCCAGCGTCCAGTGACAGGCCCTTGCGGCTTCGTCTGCGGCCTTGAAGGCGGCAGGGTCGAGAAAGGTGCTTGCCGCGTTCAGCGGCGATTCTGCTGTGCTCTGTGGGGCCGCTGTGGAGTGGCCCGGAAAAATGCAGATCTCGGAGCTGCTTTTCGGGGCAAAGCCGGAGCCTGCACCGGACTGTGCGCCGGTACCGGCTGCGGCCACCTCGCGGCAGCTCACGCCAGACAGCACCGTGGTGTAGCTGGTGCTGCCAGTGCCCTGCCGGATGCAATGCACCAGCGTGACACTCTTTGTTGCGAGAAGAGGTTTGCGCATGGCGGGCCTCCTCTCAGCGTCTGCGGGGCGGGTGATACACGCCGCCCTGATACAGCATCCACCGGGTAGACGGAGCAGAGAGCACCTCGTGCACGATCTGGCTCTGCCGTTTGCCCAGATACGCCTGCATATCCATGCCGCTGGCATAGCTCTCGGTGTAGCCGTGATTGCTCACGCTGGTCACACCGTCCCAGCTGGCACTGACCTCTTCGGAGAGGGCCACCAGATGGGACTGACACTGTGCCAGAAGCGCCAGCTGTTCAGGCTCTTTGGCAAGGCTGGCGCACCAGCGTGTGGCGCTCTCGATGAAGAATGCTGCGTCCACCGCCCGCGGGGTGAACTCTGCCTCGGTCAGCGCAGATCCGGGGTGCTGCGCGAGGTACTCAGGGTAGGTCAGCCAGCTGTCCATAGGTTACTCCTCAGCAAAGTTTGCCTTGGGGATGGTGATCTTGCCCATGCGCACGTTCTTGTGGTCGAACTTCAGCGCCCAGTTTGCCTTGTTGGTGAACTCGTCATCCGTCGGGGTGGGCTTGTCGATCTTATCGCCGTCAAAGGAGACACCGTTCGGGTGCAGGATGAAGGAGCGGTTATTGTACAGGATATCGGTGCCGCCTGCCTTGGCCGCGTCATACTCGGTGTAGTCCGGGGTGATGACCTTAGGATTGGCAGCCAGAACGGAACCCTGGCCCAGCAGGAAGCTGTTGTAGTTGGTGCCGTCGTCGGTGCCGCGGTCATTCTCGACCACGACCAGACCGTTGATGGTGGGCAGGCTGACCTCCTTCTGCAGCACGTTGGTGATCACGTACTTGTTGTAGTTCAGCAGGCCCAGCTTCTTGTATTCGGCCAGAATCTTGGAGTGCACCACCAGCAGGCCGAACTTGCCGGAGAAGTCGCCCAGGGCGGACTGCTGCACATCAATCAGCTGGTTTGCAGTGACACCGCCGGTCTTGACGGTCAGGGTATGGTTTGCCAGCCCGGACAGGCCCAGAACGGAATCCACCAGCTTGACCAGCAGGCTCTGCTTGTACATGCGCCAGTAGCGTCCGGTGTTGCGGGCAACAGCGGCCATGGGGTCGGCTGCAGTCAGCTCACGGGTCAGCTCGGTGGCCTTCCATGCCTTCATGCGGTCGATGCGGATCCAAGACTGCTTGCCGCCGGAGATCTCGGTGGGCACGTTGTCAGTGGTGCCATCACGGACCAGCGGGGCATCGGTGTCAGGGTCCAGCGGGTTATAGAAACGGATGGTGCCCATCGTGCCGCCGTTGTCCAGAGAAGCGGCCAGGCTCTGGTCGCTTGCCAGAATGCCGGAGGCAAGGATGGAATCGGAGAAGGTGGCCTCCTGGTCCACGAAGCCCTGATAGACCTCGGGGTCAAACGGAAAACCGCCAAAAGTGCCGGGAATAGGCATAGTTCAGTTACCTCGTTAGTGTCGTGCAGCTCTCACCAAAGCAGAGAGCTGCTGGAAAAGTGCCGGGTTACGGGTGCGCAAGGCCATGCGTTCCGCACCGGTCATTGCCAGAAACTCCTGCAGGGTGGGTTGTGCATTGCCGCCCTGGCTGCGGGGCTTCGGGACGATGATCGGGTTAGTGGGCTCCTGCGGCTCAGCGCCCGGCTGCGGTTCGGGGCCTGCGCCGTCCTGCGGGGCGGGGGCACCCTGCTGGAACAGGTACGGCTTGCGGGATTTGAGGTCAGCGAATGCCTGCTTGACATCCTCAGCCTGATTCTTGCTCTCGCGCAGTGTAGCTCTGTTCGGCAGCAATGCGATGGCATCGTTCTCGTCCAGAGCACCGGCCTCGTGGGCCGCAGCGCGCAGCACACCGTTGAAGGCGAACTCTGCAGCCTGCTGGCTCAGCTGATTGGTCAGGTTGGTGATCTGACTGCGCAGATCGTTGACGTCCACGCCGTCGAAGGCCGCCAGACCCTGCTGTGCAGTGGCCAGCTGCGCCTGCAGGCCCTGTACAGTGGCCTGATGGGCGGCTGCGTCTAGACCGTGCAGCCGCATCACTGCGTTGATCTGCTCTTCGGTCAGGCCCTCGATGGCTTTCAAATCCTCACGTTTCATGGTCTACCTCCCATTGGGCCTACAGCATTGTTGTCGCGCTGCTGTGCGCGGGCCCTCTGCACCTCTCTGACACCGGGTGCGCGGTGTAATCTGGTGCTATCGTATCACACTCCGGCGGGCAAAAACGTTATGACTTGAGCGCTGCATACCTGAAACAAAGCATACCAAAATCCCTATAAACCCTACGCGTGCGGGCATCAAGCGCGTTCTCACGCATGTGTATTCTTCTTTTCTTCTGATAAGGGTCAGGATAAGAGCTTGAGTATGTCTCTGTATGTTTTGCCCCAAAACCCGCATGAACACTCACTTTTTCGTGTCTACAAACTTTGTATGCTACCTTTTGTTGCAACTGTATGCAAGCAAAACGCCCCGCGCCGGGAGGTTTGTCCTCTTCAGCGCGGGGCGTTTTGTGGTGTAGCGGTCACTCCTCGTCCGGGGCGAGGATAAGCTGGGAGCCATCCGGGAGGATGAACGCCAGCCTTGCGCCGCAGATCTCGGCGGCTTTGGCGAGGTCTTTTGCCGACCAGCTGTCCCTGCGCAGCTTGTTGCTCATGGCCTGCGGGGTGGTCATGCCGAACGCTGCGGCAAAAGTGCTTTGGTCGGTGCTGGTCAGTTCCAGCAGGGCTTTCACTCTGGATGATGTGGTCATTTTGGGTCACTCCTTCCTGCCACAAGGATATGACTTGCCATGGCAAAAGTCAACAACAAAAAGAAATTAAAAAATAAATCAAAAACAACTTGACTTTGTGCTTGCGCAGAGGTAACATACAGCCATCGGAAGGGTTTCTGGATAAAAAATAACGGAGGAAAACGAAAAATGGCAAATCCGAACGAGATGAGCAAGACCGAGATGCGGCTGGAAATCAACGCGGCCGAAGCAGTGGTGAACAATGGCGGTACCCTTTCGCAGGAGCAGTGGGACCGCGTGTTTAAGATGCTGCAGCTGGTCAAGGAGGACTAAACCATGAAGAAGAAGGAACTGCGCGGCCATCTGGGGATGCTGGCGTTCAGTATGGACTCTCAGTGGTGCGTCATGCACCGGGAGGACCTGCCGGAGCCGACCCGGGTGTGCGCCGAGGGTCAGTACCAAGGGATGATCTTCACCCTCACCGTTCTGGGCGGCGACTGGGTACGGGATGCCAAGGGCAAGCACCGGGTGTTTCTGATGGGCGAATCCAGCCGTGACACCGACGAGTACACCAACAAGGAGGACTGAACCATGCGTGATCTGAGCATCGAAGAGATCAAGACCGCCGCCGATCCGGTGGCTGCCTGCAAGGAGCAGATTCGCCGCTGGAAGATTTCTTATTCCCGCTACTGCGGCTCCCGCCGCGGCGGTCTGTATTATGAGGATCATATCGCAGCACTGGAAAAGTTGCTGCACGAGCTGAAGGAGGACTGAACCATGAAATTCTATTACAAAGGCCAGCTGGTGCGCACCAGCAAGACACATGCCTACAACTGGGCAATCCTCGAAGAGAAGGACGACGGCACCTTGAAGGTCTACGGCTGCCGGGCTGAACGGGCAGCAGCTGACACCGAACTGACGCAGGTCATTCGCAGGGGACACCCCTATGCGAGGGTCGTCCCTCTGGACACCGAGCCGAACCCTCCGGCGCTGACCTTCGACCAGTTCATGGCTCTGGCCCGCGAGAACTACGGTAAGGGCGGCGACGGCTACGTCGAGTGCTGGGACGACCGTACCTTCGCCTATTTCGTGAAAGAGTTCGGGCCGATCACGAGGGCCAGCGCGCTGGATGCTTTTGCGCAGGCGCTGGATCAGGAGAACGAAGAGCGGGCAATCGCTCAGGCTGCAATGAAGGGAGAGCTGTGAAATGATGGTGTTTGAGATTACCTACCGCTGCCGGGAAAAGGATGAGGATGGTCAGATCGTGGAGGGCGAAAACTGTTGCCGTCTGCGGGCGAAGGAAGATCAGGTGGTCGATCTGCACAATCATGGGCGCTACGCGCTTTCCTATGCCGCGCGCGGCTGGGTCGAGGAGGCAATCGCTGCGGTGGAGCGTCTGCAGGGCAGGGAATACGTGCCCGGTAGCATCTGCGACATCCGCTTGGCAAAGAAGGAGGACTGAACCATGAAAACCGTGAAATACCGCGACTACCAGGCCGCTCTGACCGCACTGAAGAATCAGTTTGAAGAGGACGGCATCAACATCTACGACATGGTACGGACCCCGGAGGACCCCATCCGGCTCGGCGTGAACTGGGCCGCCTGCGGGACGGTCCTGCCGAAGGACGCCGCGAAGTTCGGTGACCGGCTTCTGGACGCGGCCATGGCGGCGGAAGAGTTCCTGTATAACGGCTATGTGATCGACTACAGTAAGTGAATTACCGATACGAGAAAAGCCCTGAAGGTGCATTCCTTCAGGGCTTTTGCTTTGCTTATTTGTCAGCCGATCTTTTCAACTTCGCCGGTTTCCTTGTCCACAAGATATTCGGCCAGAACTGTGCCGCTACCCAGAGTATTTGCGTCATGCTCCTCTTTGGGGACGTAATCCTGCACGGTTACATCCAGTTGCCCGCCCATGTTCATGATCTTCGTGGTGGTGTTGTAGTTGAAGTTCACAATAAAGTGGATCTCGCTGTCGTCGGTGAAATACTGCTTGTAGTAGTCCAGCGCATACTCGCTCATGTCGATGTTCTCTGCAATCAGCGAAATACGCCAGTTGCCGGTGTTATCGTTGCGCACCTTGCTTACCGAGAACTTGATGCCGTCCAAAGGCGAAGCTTCGGTGCTGACTGCGCTCTCCGGTGCAGCGCTGGTGCTTTCCGGCTCGGCGATGACGCTCTCGCTCACGGAACTGGCCGGAGCGCTGGATGCTGCGCTACTGGCGGTGCTGGAAGAGCTGTCGCCGCAGGCGGTCAAGCCGAGCGCGAGGGCGAGCAGCACAATGCCCGCCCGGATTCGATTCTTGATCTTCATAGTGTGAAACCTCCTTTATTCTGGCCTGAATTATAGCACGGCCTTTTCAAGAAGTCCAGCACACTTATTTTCGTGCCTGCGCGGCTGCGCTGGCCGCTTCGCTGCGGCCAAAGCCGGGCACGCTCTCCCGCAGCTGGTACTGCTGCAGCCCGGTCTGACTGAGGAAGTCTTTCATCTTTGCACGAGAGGCCGCCAGCTTTGCCGCTGCGGCCTTTTCGGCATCCTTCTGGCCGCTTTCCTTCGCCACAAGAAACGCCCGCTTGTCGGCCCTGATCTGCCGCTCCTGGGCGCGCTGCATCTGGGTGGCCTTGTACCGGTCAATATCCTTACCGTTGTAGGTCACGGTAGCCGCATTGATCGCAGCCAGCCGTTCGGGGGTGTAGCTGCGAACACTTGCGCCCTCCCAGTACATTGCCCAGTTATGGGCACAGTTGGCCCCCATGAAGCCGCGCACGTCGCCGTAGCCGATATCGTCCAGCGAGAGATAGCCGTGCCGACCGCTGCGGCTGACGATCTGGCCCTGCCACCAGCTGTGGTTGGTCAGGTCCTGCCCGCCGTCGCCGGTGCGGGCACCCACGTGGGCATCCAGCTCCATCAAATCGCACTCCAATGCGTCTGCGTTGTGGCGGGTGATCTCTCCGGCAGTCTGGTTGATGCCGGTGCGGGTAGCCCGCAGCACCACTACGTCCAGCGTGTCCACGTGGCCGCTGGGGTAGGTGATAGCCCCCACACCTTTTGCTGCTAAAGCATTCAACGCTCGCCGTGCTGCATCGTCGGAGCTGAACGCGCCGCTGGCGGCATCCATGTGGGCCATGTCCAGATAATACGCCAGCTGCCGCTGAGTGGTCTCCACCATGTTCTGGTTGCCCATCACAGCGCGGCTCTGGGTCAGGTTGTACAGGGTGTTCATGGTGCGCCGGTAGCCGCTTTCCAGCAGCTGCTGCGCTTCCTCGCTCTCACCCAGAGGGGCCAGAGCGCGGCCTGCTGCGGCTGCATCCAGCACGTCCTTGGTGTATGCCTGTTTTATTGCCTGGGCAAACACAGCGGCTTCCTGGGGCCCCAGCTCCTGCACAATGGCCTGCATCTGCTGCAGAAGGTATGCCCGGCTCGCGCCCAGCGCCTGCGCCCGGAAGCTCTGCCACTCCGCTGTGGAGGTGATCTTGCCCGCCTTGATGATCCGGCGCACCATGTCCCTTAGGATGCGTTCGTTTAGCTCGTCCCACGGGGCCGCCATAAGCCCAGCGTAGCCGTTAACTTCGTCCGGGGTCAGCATGGCGTTACCCGGTGGTAGCGGCCGCCCTCCACCGTGACCTCAAAGCCCAGCAGCCGGACGACGCGCAGAGCTTCGTAGTATTTCTCCCACAGCGCAGGGCTGCGCAGGATGCGCGCGTTCGCCATCAGCCAGTCCAGCCGTTCCGCGGTCTGCTTCATCCGGGCGAATTTCGTTTTAGCCGTCGCCATTGTCGATCACTCCCTTCAGGATGTCATTGGCCCCAGCTTCCTGTTGAATGGCCTGCACTGCCCGTGTAGCGGTCTCTTCGTCCTCGCCAAAGAAGTGCATCCGGTACTCGGTCTTGCTGCGCAGGCCCATGCTGACCTCCTGCTGCCACTGGGCCATCTCGGACAGGCGGTCAAGGATGATGCTGTCGTCCCACTTGAAGGAGATGTTCAGTTTGCCTTTGCCGGGTGCGCCGGGGATGTGATCTGCCCAGTAGTCCAGCGCATCGATCAGGCCGCGCAGAGCGTCCTCCAGTGCTGCCTGAAGGTCGGAGACCGTGGAGTACAGCTTCTGCTTGCTGCTGACGATCTCGGTGGCGGTCTTTTCCACGTCTGCCACCTGAGACAGCACACCGAAGCTCAGGCCCGCGTGGCTTTCCACATTGCGCAGATACTGGTTCAGACCGGACAGGTAGCTGCCGTCCCGCAGGGCGGGGGAGAACACCCGATAAAACGGGGCACTGTCCGTGATGCCGGTGTTGACGTTGATGCCGTGGAACAGCCGCTCTCTGTGGTGCGGTGCCGTGCTGTCGATGGCTTCCGGCGGCACGCCGTATTCCCTGAGCGCCTGCGCTTTGGATAACTGCTGCCCGGTGGCGCTGGGCTTGAGAAATTTCTCATCCGTGTCTACCGCCAGCTCTCCGCCCTCGTACTCCCAGTCCAGCCGTGTGTACTGTTCGTCGGCATCGATGATCTGCTTGCGGGCGGGTTCAAACATAGCCGCGCCCAGCTCACTGTCCGGATCGACGCTGTTAACAATAGGCGTAACAAAATATCCCACCGGGAGCTTTTCCAGCCCGGTCAGGTACGCTACCGGCTGGATGTCGTCCCACTCCGGGCGGATGCTCAGATCCTCCGGGCTGCCGAGGCTGTCCTGTGTTGCGCTGCGGAAGGCCAGATTGACCACCTTGATGCAGGGGAACTGTGCGGGAGCTGCAAGGTCGTAATCTTCCAGCTGCGCCAGCTCTTCATCCCGCAGGTCTGCGCGGCTTTCCAGCACGTGCATCCACTCCATGCGGTGGTAGTAGTTATCGTCATCCTGAATGCTGTCGATGAACACGCCCTCGGTCAGGCTGCCCTCCACGTCGTGGGCCACGGGGAAGTACCGGGACGCGTTGCAGAAGGAAATACCCAGCTTTTTGCCGCTCTGGTAGGGCTTCCAGATGCCGCTGCCAAGGGCCAGCGCCACCGTGAAGATGCGCCGTCTACGGGGCGTGAGCACCCGCTGCAGCTGGGCGTTGATCCAGTCGGCACGGTCGCTGCCCTCCACCGTGGCTTCCAGCTCCAGCGTGGTCAGCCGTGCCAGCTCTGCGCAGATCAGCGCGGGCAGGTCGAGGGTCAGGGTTTCCGGATTCTTGTCCAGCGGCAGGCCATTGATGGCGGCATCGTACCAGTCCTCAATGGCCCGCTGCATCTGGTTGGTGACAAGGGTCTTGCAGCCGATGATGTTCTCAATGTCGGCGTGGTTTATCATGCGTTCTGTACACCTCTCTTTTGCCAGACGTCCTCAAGGGCGTATCTGGTCATATCGATGCTGTGGTTTGCCGCATCGACAAAGCCCGGCATCACTTCGCCGGTCTTTTTGTCGAGGGCGTACTCATACTCTGAAAATTCCCGGGCCGTCCATGGGCAGCGCTGGGGGTCAATGACGATCTTTGCGCGGCTCTGCAGCCACTTCATGCCGTCGGTGACGGATGTGCCGCCGTGGGCGGCGTACTTCCGGCAGCCGCGCAGGCGGCTGAACCCCAGATCCCGCAGTGTAGCGATCGACCGGTTGGCCGCGCTGTCCGCGATGATCTCATCGTGCAGGTGCCTCTTGAGCACCTCGGCCAGCTGGGCATCGGTCTCTTTCTGGGCCCGGTGCTCCTCGTAGATGTAGACGGTCTGCCGGGCGTGGTCGTAGCTCATGCCGCCGAAATGGTTCGGGTCGGGGTACCAGCCGAAGTCCAGACCGTAATAGCGGCGGTCAAACCCGGCGATCTCCTCGCTGGTGATGGGCCGCAGCTCCAGATTCTCAAACACGGCGGTGCCGCAGCCCACCACCTCGCCCAGATACTCGTGGGCGTAGGCCACCGGGTCACGCTGCTTCAGGGTCTCAGCGTCATCGAAGAAGCGGGGGCCCAGCCATTCGGGCGGGGTGGTCAGGTAGGTGGTGTGATGCCGGAACTGCTTCGGCTTTGCCTCCCGCTTGTACCGGTTGACCCAATGCCGCGCCATGGCGGGGGAGTTGAAGGTCTTGAAGGAAAAGCTGAAGGGGCCGCCACGGAACACCGACTGTTCCACGTTTCGTATCTCTTCGGGGCCATCGTACTGGTCGAACTCTTCAAAGTGCATCACGCCGAAGTAGCCGAACGGTACGGCGATGGATTTCAGCTTGCCGGGGTCGTCCAGACCGTAGAACTGGATGGTCTGCCCGGTGGGGATATAGGTCAGGGTATAGGGCTTCTTGGTCTGCTTCCACAAATGCCGGATGCCCATGCGGTCGATGACGCGGTTGTACTCCGGCCAAACGCTGGTGGCGAGGGTGCTGCCAACCTTGCGCAGCACCACGGCATGGATGTTCGGCACCCGCATCACCAGCAGCACCACCTCGGTGGCGGCAAACGTCGATTTGAGAGAGCCGCGCCCTCCGTCGCCCAGATACTCGTTGTACTCACCCGACCAGATGGCGGTGTGGGCGGCGTAGTATTCAGGGATGATCAGGCTGCTTAGCTTCAGCTGCTGTTTCAGCAGGTTTGGGGGCTGCCGTCTTTGGTATGTCATCCACAAACACCACCTTTCCGTCGTAACCTCTCAGCTCCGGGTGCTCACTCCAATGCTCCGGATCTCGGTTTTTCAAAAAGAAGCACATCGCGCCCAGATCGCCGCTCTGGGCTTTCTTGAACAGGGCGTTCTCCACGCTGGCCAGCGCCGCCTCCGCACCTACGCTGATGGCCTTCTTGATGCGCGGGTCCTGCGTGCACCAGCGCCGGAAGGTGCGCACCGGCACGCCGATCTGCTCGCAGATCTCCGCCTGCGTCAGACCGTGCATCGCCAGCCGCTGCAATCGCAGCAGCCCGCTGGGGCTGTTCCACTTGCTGATTTGGGATTCTCGTGCCAAGGTTTCACCTCCGTATGAGAAAACGGCACGCACCGGCTCTGCTTCCAGAGCCCTGCGGGCGGAGGATGACCCGTGTGCGTGCCGTTTTGGCTATGAAAAATGCCGGGGCGGGAAAGGAGTAAAAACCTGCCCCGGCGGGGAATGGTTATTTCAGGCGGACGGCCTTTTCACCGGTGAAGTCCTCCCAGCGCTGGACGATCACGTCCACATAGCGCGGGTCGTACTCCATGGTGTAGCACTTCCGGCTCAGCTGCTCGCAGGCGATCAGCGTAGAACCGCTGCCGCCGAACAGGTCCAGCACGGTCTGGCCGGGCAGGGAGCTGTTCTTGATCAGCCTGCCGCACAGCACCACCGGCTTCATGGTGGGGTGCTCCGCGTTGCGGGGCGGCTTGTCGCAGCGGATCACGCTGCTGGGCTTCTCCGTCAGCAGCGCCTGCGCCTTGATGGCCCAGTCCAGCAGCTGATCCTTCTTCATGTGCCGCAGATCGTCCGGCTTTGCATCGTCAATGACGGTGGTCTGGCTGCGGTCGTTGATGAAGTAGTGGTTCGCGCCGGGCTTCCAGCCGTACAGGCAGGGCTCGTGCTGCCACTGGTAGTCGCTGTGGCCGAGAACAAGACTGTTCTTGACCCAGACCAGACACCCGTGTAAACCCCAGCCCGCCTCCCGGAACATGGCCCGGAAGGCCTCACCCTCCGTGTCTGCGTGGAAGATGTACGCGCTGGCACCGGTGCGGCAGGCATCGAAGGCCCGGCTGTATGCCTGAAGCAGGAACTGCCGGAACTGGCTCTCCGCCATGTTGTCGTTCTCGATCTTCTTGCCATTCGAGCCCTGATAATTCACGTTATAGGGCGGGTCGGTGAGCAGCAGATCGGCCAGCTGGCCGTCCATCAGCCGCTCCACGTCCTGCGGGCTGGTGCTGTCGCCACACATGACCCGGTGGTCGCCCAGCAGCCAGATGTCACCCCGCTGGGTGATGGGCTGCTCCGGGGGCTCTGCGGTGAAGTCGTCCTCCTTGACCTCCTCGTCGATCTTGATCTGGAGGTTCAGGCCGAAGTCGGTCATGTCGTAGTCGATGCCGGTCAGCTCCTGCACCAGAAGCTGCAGGTCCCACTCGGCAACTTCGCCGGTGGAGTTGTCTGCGATGCGCAGGGCCTTGACCTTTTCCGGGTCGAGCTCTGCCGCTACGATCACCGGCACTTCCTGCAACTTGAGCCTCCGGGCGGCCTTGTACCGGGTGTGTCCGGCGATGATCACGCCGTCCCTGTCCACGATGATGGGGGACTGGAACCCGAACTCTTTGATGCTGTTGGCCACGGCTTTTGCGGCCTCATCGTTGCGCCGGGGGTTATTGTCATAGGGGCGGATTTCGTCCAGCCGTTTGTACTCGATTTGGTGTTTCACGCTCTCCATGCAATCCCTCCGGGCAATAAAATAGGCTCTCTGGCAATTGTACCAGAGAGCCTAGGGTAAAAACGTTATGACTTACTTTTTGGCTTTCGCCTTGGCGGTCTTGGGCTTGGCCTTGGATGCTTTGAGAGCCTTTTCCAGAGCCGGATAGGGGTCCTTCCAGTTGTCCGGAAGATCACGTTTTTCAATGCGGCCAGTGTGCGCATCCCATTCCATGGGGGCGCACTCGTTAGCGTTTCTGGAGGTCATGCCCTGTTTCTTAAGCTGTTCAATACGGGCCTGAATCAGCGTTTCTGCATTCAGCGTAGCCTTTTCAATCTTCTTCATGCTTGAACTCCTTTACCAGTTGATTCCCCCGTGCACAACCTGCTGTCTGCTCTTAACTGTCTTGCAGATGGTTAAGGCTTTACGGCTATATGCAACCTTGTATTGCCCGGCATCGTATACATTGTACCCGGAACTTGTCAGCCAGATGGTTTTTAATTCACTGGCTCCCCACTGCGTACCGGTGTGGTTGCCCAAGAGGTACTTGTATGTTTTCGGGTGCTTGTTCTGGAAGTCGGTCTGCGCCTGAAACAGCTCAGAAAAGGTTGCGACCTTTGCATTTCTGTTCAGGAATAGCTTGACCTGAGAACCATTTGCTCCTGCATAGTACCTCGCATTGCTGACAGCACTGGTATCGAGATAAGTACCGCTTCCATGAGTGCCAAACGAGGCATACGCCGTACTGCCTGTTTGCAATTGCTTCAGCGTTTTTACGGCAGAAGCCGAGGTTCCGTCGGTGGACTTATCGCTGTGGTATAGCTTGTCTGCGCCTGTTTTGCGGCGCGCCTTACCAAAAGCCACGTCATCCAGAACTTCGGGCATCTCGTTTGCCAGCCCCGTAGCGTTCAGCCAGCGCTGACAGAAGGTGTCATTCTGGGTGCCGTCAGTTGCGATAGGCTGTGTTGCAATCGCTTTGACGGTATCCAGCGCATCCTGATCGTTCATCTGCATCAGGGCCGCCGGGTTGCCCTTGATCTGTGCCAGCAGCTGCTGCTCACGGGTCTGGGGTGCTGCCGGTGTTGCTGCTTTCGCTGCACCTCCTGCACCACCGCCTCCACCCATGCCGTGGCTGCCGCCCATACTTCCACCTCTGCCGCCCATGTGAATCCTCCCTTGACCGTGAATTTCTCGGTCAAGGGTAACATGAAAAGCGGGGGCAAAACGTTACGAATTACTTTTTCTTGGGTTTCGCCTTGGTGGCTTTCTTCTTGGCTGCGGGCTTCTTTACATACTTGCGGTACTCCGGTGCCAGCCGGGAGATGGGCCCGATCCAGTTGCCCTTGCTGTCAGTCAGCACAGTGCCGTCTGCGTCCGTCATATTCGCGCCGAAGTGAATAGGCCCCATGGATACGGGAGGGGTGTCGCGCTGAATAAAGCCGCCGGTCGGGGTTTGCTTTTTTGTCGAGGATGCCATAGTGAGATACCTCCAGATTGATTTTACCATACTTCAATTTCCAGCTCAAGAACCTTTTTGCCGGAAAGGTAGGTGTGGGATGGCCCCAGCTTTGTGCTGCGTACGCCGGTGATCCTGTGGTGGGTGCCTGCTGCCAGAACAGCCTCGGACTGGCTGGGCTGGATGAAGGCGGCCCGGGTGCTTTTGGCTGTGTGGTACCGGATCAGGATCTCACGGTTGCCAGACCGGATGCCGCCCTGTCCATGGGTGCCGGAGCCGCGTCCACTCGGCTGCGGCCAGAAGGGGTTGTTCCGGCTGTCATAGGCTGTGGATTCAAGGCTGGTGCTTGTCCAAGTCTTGCCAACCAGTCTTTTGCGGATCTGCGCGTCACTCATGCTGCTGTAATTCGCAGGCAGGCCACAGTTGCGCTCCAGAAAATCTGAATGGTCGGCGCGGTACAGGGTGGTTTCCTGCCCGATGGGCTTGGCCAGCTTGTCCACCGCATCCAGCATCTGCTGCTGCCGCTTGGTCAGGGGTTGACCGGTAGCTGCTGCCCAGTTGGCGTTCTGACTCAGGGCCTTGCCGTTGCTCTGCATGCCCGGATTGATGTAGTCGGTCACGCCTGCTGCCAGCGCCGGGTCGCGCATCATCTGCCGCTGCGCGGCGCTCTCCATCGCGGAGACCTGCTGCGGGGTCAGGTGGCCGAATCCGTTTGCACCGGTGGGCGGGCCTGCCTGCTGGGGCACTGCCTGAACAACAGGTGCCGCCTGAACTGCGGGCATCACCTGTGCGGCTGCTGCGGGCGCTCCTGCGCCGCCTCCCATGCCCTGGGAACCTCTCATGCTGCTGCCTCTGCCGCCCATCACTGCGCCTCCTCTCTGGCCCTTACGCGGGTCGCCATGTTGTGCGGGAATGCCTGCCACGGGATGCTGTGCTCCCGCAGCAGTGCTGCCATTGCAGGCGACGTTTTGCCGTAGACCAGAATCTCGGATGGCTCGGTCTGCCGGATCAGCTCTTTCAGCCCTCCCATCAGACCATCGGATGCGTCCTTGTGGACGAGGCAGCCCACCGTGCTCACTGCCACCGCGCCGCCTTTGCTGATGCCGTCGAAGCACCAGCGGAAGCTGTCCTCGTCCGACCAGCTTGCTGCCGGAATGGTGCAGACCCCGTTGTGCTGAAGCCATGCGGTCAGCAGCTGGTTCCGGTAGTGGTTCCGGTAGTGGTTCCAGTGCTGGATGGGCGCGGGGAAGTCGGTGTAAAGCGAGAAGTCCGGGCCGAGCACCAGCGGGCATTTTGCCAGCGCATCGAGATACCGCTGCGGCTGCCTCCAGAAGCGCTCGAACTGGTAATCGTCGAGGAAGAAGTGCACGCCTGCATTCTCCGGGTGCCTGCAGGTCAGCAGCTCGTTGAAGCCGATCAGGTGATCGACCCCAAAGGGCAGCGGCAGGGCTTTAGTGACGGGGTTGCCCGCCGGGGTCAGCTCGAGGCCGTCCAGCAAAAACCAGTTGACCAGCTGGCCCGTCCTCATCCGCTCGTTAGAAAAACCCATGCTCCACCCTCCTGCGTGTTATCCAGAAGAGCATAGCATGGGTTTCTTGGTGAAAACGTTATGACTTGTGCACAGCCGCCGCTGCGAGCCTCTGTGGCGGGGTTTTGTGAATCGGGCGGGAACTTTACCGCCTGCGCTGCTGCGGCGCTCACGACGGCGTTCTGCGGTTCATGCGCGTTGTAGCTCCTGCCACACCCAGACCCGCAGGGTCTCGGGGGAAATGCCGCCGCCGTAGAGCAGCGCTGCCTTGCGCCAGCTGACCTTGCCCGGACCCAGAAATACGATCTCGAAGGCCCGGCGGGTCAGCGGGTCCTCGATGGTGTTGATAAAGCCGCGACGCTCTGCGCGGGAAAGCCTGCGGAATGCTCGGGTGCTCACTTGTTGTCTCCCTTCTTCGCTGCCTGAATGTGGGTCTTTACCGCCTGCATCAGGCTGTTCTGGTCGGTGTCCTTGCGGTTCAGCGCCTTGACCACCATCTCGTCCGCACCGCCCTTGACGATCAGCCGGTGGACGATGACACTCTGGGTCTGGCCCTGCCGGTAGAGCCGTGCTTCGCCCTGGGCGTAAAGCTCCAGACTCCACGGCAGGCTGTACCAGATCAGGTGATGCCCGCCCTGCTGCAGGTTCAGGCCGTAGGCGCAGCTGGCGGGCTGGGCCAGCAGAACGTCCAGCTTTCCCGCGTTCCAGTCTGCGGCATCCTGCCCGGAGCGCAGCACGGCAAATCTGAGGCCCCTGTGGTGTGCTTTCAGTGTTTCGGTGAGCTGCTCCTCGTCGAAGCAGAAACCGTAAAACACGAGGGCTTTCTGGCCGTCCAGCGCGTCGATTAGTTCATCGAAAGCATCCAGCTTGCACCGGTGGATCGGGTGCACCGTGCCGCCCTCGTCGTAGATGCTGCCGTTGCACAGCTGCAGGAGCTTGCTGGTCAGGGCTGCCGCCTGCTGGGTGGTGATGGTCTCGCCGTCCACATCCAGCAGGTAGTCCTTCTCCAGCTTCTTGTAGGCCGCCTTGGCAGGCTTGTCCAGCACCACCGGGATGTCGTCGATGATCTTCTCCGGCAGGGTCAGGTGGTCGGCGGCTTTGAAGCTCAGGACGATGTCCTTGATGCGGCTCTCCACCGCTTCGGCGGCACCGTCCTTCGGCTCGTAGCTGTATTCGGTGGGCCAGAAGTAGTCCTTGCGGTAGTGGGTGATGTACCGGCCCAGCCGCTCCCCTTGGTCGAGCAGGTAGATCTGGGCCCAGAGGTCCAGCAGGCTGTTGGGCCTTGGCGTGCCGGTCAGCTCCACCACCTTGTGCACTCTGGGCCGCACAGCCTTGAGGGCTTTGAACCGCTGGGCCGCATGGTTCTTGAAGCTGGATGCCTCGTCCAGAACCACCATGTCAAAGTTCCAGCTCCGGCCCAGCGTGTGTACCAGCCAGGGGACGTTCTCGCGGTTGATGATGTAAATATCCGCTTGGGCTGCCAGAGCTGCCTTGCGCTGCTTCTCTGTGCCCAGCACGGTGGAAATGCGCAGGTGCTGCAGGTGCCCCCACTTGGCGGCTTCGTCCTGCCACGTCGCCTCTGCGACCTTCTTCGGGGCTACGATCAGCACCCGGCTGATCTCCAGTCGGTCGTAGATCAGCTGGTCGATGGCGGTCAGGGTGACCACCGTCTTGCCCAGACCCATTTCCATCCAGAGCGCCACGCCGGGCTTTTCCAGAATGGCATCGATGCCCGCCTGCTGATATGGGTGCGGGTGAAATTGCTGCATTGCTTTGACCTCCGTTTCTTTTAGGGCAGTGTGTCAGTCGGCATCGTCTTGCGCGGTCTGAATGAAGCTCCTGGTGCTCAGGAAGTCCACCAGGTGTCGGGCATCCCCTGCGGTGCTGATTTCATAGCAGGGGAACCCGAAGCTCAGAATCTTCATCCTCCACCACTCCTGCAATCCCCCCGCCTTGACCTTTGCACCGGGGCGCTTGAGTTCCACAAAGGCAATGATGCCGCCGGGGAAGAGGATCATCCGGTCCGGCACACCCCTGTGTCCGGGACAGGTCCATTTCAGGCACACCCCGCCCTCGTCCTCCACGGCCTTGCGCAGGATGTTCTCGATGCTTTTCTCAAGCGGTTTATTTGTCGGCATTGTAGTTTCTCCTTCTGCTCATTTGTCCGTGCATACCTGTAACAAAACATACCGAAGCTCCTTATATCCCTACGCGTGTAAGCGTGTACGTGCGGGCGCTTTACACGCACGTCTTATTTCTCTTCTTTCTTCTTCTTCTAGGGGAAAAGATTGTATGTTGAGTTTGTTTTGGCCGAAAAAGCCGCATAAACACTCACTTTTTCACGCATACAACTTTCAAAAAGCGTGTATGTCGGCTTTGTATGCACCGTATGCTGGTTTTCTTGAATCCCTCGTGCTTACAAAAAATTCATGATTTTCTGTATGTTCGTGTATGCATTTTTGCCGACCTTGCCGCTGGCACTTTGTATGCACGACGGCGGGTTTCGGCGGGCTTTGTATGCACGTTTTTGGCGGGGTAATTACTCTGATTTTCTGCGCCAGATCCGCTGCACCCCGTAGGGTCCATGACGCTGCGGGTACTTTGCGGGCTGCCAGTTCGGGGCGCTGTTCAGCACAGCTGCAATACGCTTGGACTGCATCCGGTCGGGGGCCTTTCCGGTGCTGTCGAGCGCCTCCCGCCAGATCTCGTTAACGCAGATCGTGGTGCGCTGCTGGGTGGCGGTGCCCTCACCCGGACCGTTCTCCCACCATGCCACGCGCTCGTCTACCGTGCGCTTCGCCCAGTCCAGCGGCACCGGTTTTTCCAGAAATTCGAGGATGTCACCGTCCCACGGGTCGCGTTCGGTGTGTGCCTGCTGCTCTGCCAGCGCGGCCTTTTGCAGCTCGTCCCGGAGGAGCAGCTCCTCTCCGGCGTTGAACCGGGCCACCGCTTCGGCCCACAGCTGATCCACTTCTGCAGGGGTCAGATCATCGTGAACGACCCGTGTGCGGCGCTCAAAGCTGCAATCTATGGGCCAGTATCGGCGGTTTCCGGTGGCATCGCGGAGAAAATCGGAGCTGTTGGAGGTGCCGAAGAACACGCATCGGCGGGGGTATTGCACCGTTCTCCGGCCATAAGCGGCCCGGTATCTGTCCTCGGTCTGGCTCAGGAACTGCTTTGCCGCCTCGCTCTCGGAGCGGCTGAAGGCCGTCATTTCGCCCAGCTCGACGATCCACACGCCGCGCAGGTTTTCACGGGCATCCTTGCCGTCGAAGCTGGTGATGCTGTCGTTGAACCACTCCCGGCCCATGCGGCTGAGCAGCAGGCTCTTACCGATGCCCTGCCTGCCGCTGAGGATGCAGATCTGGTCGAACTTGCACCCCGGGCGGAAGCACCGGGCCACCGCAGCAACGAACATCTTCCGCGTCACCGCCCGGGTGTAGCTGCTATCCTCTGCGCCGAGGTAATCAATGAACAGCCTGTCCAGCCGTTCGGTGCCGTCCCAGACGAGACCCTGCAGGTACTCCCGCACCGGGTCTTTCGCGTGGTGGCCGCCGGTCAGGGCTACTGCGTCTGCGGCCTTGTTGACCCCGCTGAAGTGGTAGACCGTCTCAAGGTACCACCGCACGCCTGCGTCGTCCTCATCCGACCAGTCCCGCTCCTGTGTCTTGTCGCTCCACGGGAAGGGGCCCTTGCACCGCAGCCGTTCTGAGAAGGTGTCGTTCCAGATGCGGCCCTTGAGCGCCGGATCGTGCTCGAGGATGATCCACGCATTCTGTATGGTGCTGGCCAGTGCGCCCTTCTGGGTACGGTCGAGCTTTTCCTGCCACTTGTCCGGGTCGGTGTCCTCTTCTGGCAGCGGCTCGAAGCCCTCCATCGCGTGGTCTACCGCCTCCTGCCGCAGCAGGGCCGCCGTGGGGCCGTCGCTCTCGGCCAGCGCCCGCATCTGCTGCCAGCTGGGCAGGGAGGCGGTAGGTGTGCCGGGAGCGGCATCTGCGTCCAGATCGCCGAACTTGTGGATGCGCACCAGATCCCATGCGTTCAGCAGCTTTCCGCCTGCGGGGTCGGTGCTGTGGTGACTATAAATAAAGGTATCGTTGTCATAAAGCACCGCGCCTGCGGTGGTGCTGCCTGCGGCGTAGGTCAGGCGGCCCGCGCCTGCATTCACGTACACACCGGGGAGAAACTTCTCAATCGCTGCGGGCACGTCGTAAGTCCGGCAGAAAGCGCCCACCACGCCCTGTTTGGCGGTGGGGTCGGCCTGCTTGCCGCCGGGCAGCTTGACCGTCTCAGCGGGGCAGGCGGGCCATTGGCGCACGTCGTGCCAGTCGGCGTAGAACCACAGCAGGTCGTCCACGCTGATGCGGCTGCCGTCCTCGGTGGCCTCGCAGATCCACTGGCTGTCGGCGCTGCGGCTGGGCCAGTACATCAGACGCTCGGTCCCGAAGGTGGTCGGGTCAAACACCTTCATGGTGGGGTCCAGCATCTGGGCCAGCATCCGGGCGCAGGGCTGGTACTCCTCCGGCTGTATGCCCCGGTCGGTGGGGAAGATGGCCCGCAGGCGCGGGTGCTCCGGGTCGTGCTTCCGGGTGGAGTAGACCGCTGCGGTGCCCATGTCCCTGATGACCTGCACCCATTTGGCGGTGCTGCCGGGCTCGCAGTTGTCCATGTCCAGCGTGATCAGGCTGCGCCCGGTGCAGCAGCCGCGCTTGCGGTTCCCACCCCGTAAGGTGCCGCCCACGAAGCCGCCCACGTCCTTCAGGTCAGCCTGCTTGCCCTTGGCCAGGGCCATGTACTCCGCGTGGGTCTCGGTGCCGCAGTTGTTCTGCATGGCGTTCTGCAGATCGTCGGTGAAGTCGGCCCATGTAATGGAGCAACCGTCCCACTCGGTCGCTGTGCGGCTGCCGCCCACGCTGATCTCAATTGGTGTAGCGCTCATTTGTCATCCTCCTTCAGCGGGCCATACTTGTACCGCTTTGCGTTCCATCTGGCTTTTGCATCGATCTGCGTGCTGCCGCGCTCGCCGACCCTGCCACAGCGGGTGCAGACCACCGACCAGCCGCCGTCGCTGGCGTACCTGCTGCTCTTGCGGTAGCGGGCTAGCCCGACTTTGCCCTTCGGGCGTTTCTCTGCGTCGTAGGGCATCGCGCCGCAGGTGCAGGTGAACAGCGCCGAGGTGTTGGGTAGGGGTTCTGTTTTCTTCATCGTCTGCTCTCCCTCCAGTCTGCTTGCGAAATTACGTGCACGTCCAGCCGCCGCAGGATCTGCATCGCCAGTGCTACGCCACGGGCATCACTGAGGCGCTTCTGTGCAAGCAGCACGTTGTACTCTGACTGCAGCCGGAGCAGCGCGGTATCCTGGGAGACGGCATAAACCGCCGCCTTTTCAAATGTCGTTGCGTTCATCGTCCTCAGTCCTTTGTAAAAAAGTCTCCGTACCAGCCTGCCGCGTTCAGGGGCAGCCCCTCGGCCCAGGGAGGCACGATGCTCATAATGCCTACCACGTTGTCCAGTGCGACTTCCGCGTCCTGCGTGGTAGGCAGCTCGATGATGACCTCGTCGTGGACGTGGAACACCACCTGGTACCCAGCCCGTCGGAGGTTATCCAGCGCGAAAGCCAGGCAGTCCCGGCCCACAGCCTGGGTGAGATTCTCGGTCAGCTTGCCGCCGTAGGTCTCGGCTTCCCGCCAGCTGCCCGTGTCCCACTCCTTATAAGTAATGCGGTCATCCGGCGTGGTGCCGGGGTCGGCGTAGAAGAGCTTGCGCCCGCTGGGCAGCTGTATGGTCAGAAACGGGAAGGGAAAGCCCCAGGCCACCTCTTTGCGGAGCGTCACTCCTACTCGGGGAACCGTAGTCCTGCCGGTGCGGATGGTGTGCACCGCTGCGTCCTGCATCCTGCGCCAGAGCTTGCAGATGCTGGGGTTCTGCCTGCGCCAGCGGTTCACGATGTCCTGTAGGCCCTCGTCGTCCAGACCCAGCTGATCGCCGCCCATGCGCTTCATAGCGCCCACACCACCCTGGTAGCCCAGAGCCAGCGTTGCCACTTTACCGCGCTGGCGGTACTTGTAGTTTGGGTTGCCCTTGACGATGCTGTCGAAGGGCACACCGAAGATGCGGGCTGCGGTGGCCTCGTAGATCTTGCCGGTGGTGCGGAAAACGTCCAGCACCCACTCCTCACCGGCCAGCCATGCGATCAGCCGGGCTTCGATGGCTGAGAAATCTGCATCCACGAAGGTGCAGCCTTTGCCGGGCACCAGCGCTGTGCGGATGAGTTGGCTCAGCGTATCAGATACATTGTCGGTCAGCAGAGCTAACGCTTCGGGGTCGTGTAGCTTTACAATGCTGCGCCACTCAGCCTGATGGTCGAGGTAAGTGCGGGGCAGGTTCTGCACCTGAAGCAGCCGCCCGGCCCAGCGCCCTGTCCGGCTGGCCCCGTAGAATTGCAGGGTTCCACGCACCCGGTGGTCAGGGCCTGCGCTGGCTGCGATGGTCTCATACTTGGTGTTGCTGGTCTTGCCCAGCTGCTGCCGGAGCTCCAGCACCCTGCGTACGTCGCTGGGCAAGTCGCCAGCCAGAGCCTTGCCCACATCCTCTTTGGTTAGGCCGGGAATCTCTACGCCCCGGTTGTGGAGCCAGCCCAGCAGCTGGGCTCTGCTGCCGGGGTTGGCCAGACCGGTCAGGGCTTTGCACTCGGTGGTCTGTTCTTCTGTGATCAGCGCGGAGCAGGCAAGGGCACCCTCTACCAGCTCCATATCCACCGCCACGCCCCGGGCGTTCATCTCCACGTCCTCCCGCCACTGTTGCATGATCTCCTCCGGCACCGGCCATGGGGCCAGCTTCCGGTCATTTGCCCGCTCGGCGATCACGTCCATGCCGTTGTACTTGCAGAACAGCCGCCACTTGTCGGGGTCGTGCTGAGGCAGGTTGCGGGTGCGCCCGCCGTTGCGCTTTGTGGGCTTGCAGGGCTTGCAGAAGTAGGCAATCAGCGCCTTGCCCTCCTTCATCTTGAGCGCGTCCTCCGGCTGCTTCAGGGCCGCACCCAGCGCGCCCAGCTGGGCGGGCAGGCCGCAGTACAGCGCGTGTACCATGCTGCACTCCCACTGCTGCAGCCAAAGCACCCGCTGCGCCCAGTCAAGCCCCATGGCCTCCGACAAGCACCACCACTCAAAGGCGGCGTTGTGCGCCCGCTTGGTGTAGCTGGCATCCAGCAACCACGGCAGCTGCTCCCGAAGGAAGTGCTTCGTGTCCGGCCAGCTGGTCAGATCCAGCACTCTGGGCGTGTCCGAGTTCTCGTTGGCATAGCCCAGCAGCAGGATCTGAAAGTCTGGATCTTGGGCGTATCGGTAGGCACCGACCTTGGCGATGTCCTGCGGCGAGTAGGTCTCAATATCCACCGTGATGATCGGTTTCATGGGCTCCTCCTTTCCTGATAAAAGACCGGAGGTCCTTTGCAGGGGCCTCCGGTGTACGGGTGTTTAGTCGAGGAAACTGTCATCGTCGTCGCTCAGGACCTCGAAGCCGTCCGTGGAGTTGCCGCCGGAGAGCCGCTCGCCGTCGCGGACTTTCTGGATGACCTCCAGCCCTGCGCCGATGCCCTTATTGCGGAGAACAGGCCGATCTTGACCTTGGCGTAGCAGCCGCTGTACACCTCGTCCTGATCCAGTACGTCGTTGCAGGCACGGTCGATGATCTTCGGACGGCGGTTCTCGCTGGCGTTGGCGTTCAGAAAGTAGCAGCCCTCGTAGTTCTCGTCGTCCTTTTCGGTGTCGCCGTCGCGCAGGGGCAGCTTCAGGTTCTTGGGCACTGAGCCGCCCCAGCGGGCCAGTGCCCTGGGGTCCTTTTTGACGGCCTCGATGGCGGCCTTGAGCTTGGCGATGGCTGCCGTGTCGCTTTTCTTGATGAGCAGGCAGCAGCTGTACTTGGGGTCGCCGGTGCCGTTCACCTGCTTGGGCTCCCAGATGTTGGCGTAAGACAGGCGGCAGGGGATAATGATTTCGTTTGCGTTCATAGTTAGTCCTCCTCGGGCGTGAAGCCCTCTAAGCGGTTGTAGGCAGGGCGCGGGTCGCTGGCTGCTGCCAGCTTAGGCGTGCCGGGTGCCCGGGTGATAAAGGCCGACATGGTCTCGGCAAATTTCTTTTTGCCGATCATCTTCTCGGCAGCGGTCAGGGAAATGGGCGTGCGGGTGTACAGCATGGCCTCGTCGATGCCGTCGTGCTCCATCTGCTGGAACGCGGCATCCTGATCGGTCCACTTGCGGGTGCTGCGGCCCTGTACCAGCTTCCAGCCGGGCAGGCTGCGGCCATCCAGAAGCGCCTGCTGTGCGTATTCTTCTAGGTCTTTGGCGTAGGCGGCCAGCCCTTCCAGCTTCTGCAGCCATTCGCCCAGCTCTTCGTCGGAGAGTGTAGCGGGCTCAGGATACGGTTCAAACCCGGCCAGCGGGCCGTACTTGTCCTTCCATGCCCGGCAGTTCGGGTGAGCCTTGCAGAAGCGGCAGTGTTCGCCTGTGACAAACTCGCCCTCGCCCCGCCATGCCATCTCGGCGGCAGGCTGCAGTACATCCCGCACCCAGGTGAGAAGGTCGGCCAGCGGCAGCTCCCATGTCTGGGGTTCCTCCTGCATCCGGGGTTGTACGATGCTCATGCACACCGTGTCGATCTCCTCGATGCCGTCAAACAGGGCGTACGCTCCGAGGGCGTAGTACATGAGCTGTGGGTTGCGCTCCGGGCTCACTGGCACGCCCTGCCCATACTTGAAGTCGATGATGTGCAGGATGCCGTCGCCGATCATCAGGCAGTCACAGGTGCCGAAGCCGCCGGGCACCCACTGGCTCACGTCCACCTCCTGCTCGATGAACACCCCCGGGCGGCAGGAGAAACCGACCCACAGCTCGTGGATAAAAGAGGTATACCGGCAAACGGCATTAAACATTTCTGTCGGCATCGACTGCTGCGCCCAGTCGGACAGTAAATCAAAGGGTATTCCGGCTTCCCACTTTGCCAGCTTGTAGCGGAGCGCTTTTTCGCACAGTTCATGCGCCCGGGTGCCCTCTTCGGCGTACTTGCTGGTCTCCCCGGGCAGACCCTCGGTGGCTCTGGCACTGGGCGGGCAGGCAATCCACCGGGCTGCGCTGGATGCACCCAGCAGGGCGTGTTTAATTGGAGGCATCTGCGTCCACCTCGTCTTTCAGCTTGAGCAGTTCCTCCCAGACGCTGGTGTAGCTGTCAGGCGGCAGCTTAGAGACGGATGCAGCACCGGTGGCTTTGATGGCTGCCTGAACACCTGCTCGCTTGCCAGCCACGATCAGGCTGCGGGCCAGATCGCGGATTTTGTCCAGCGTGGCAGGGTCAGAAGCGGGTGCGGATTTTGGCGCGGAGGTTGAGGTCGCCGGTGCGGCATCCGCCTGCGAGGGAGAATCCGAGGCTTCTGCCGTTGTAGGGTTTGCAGGCTCCCCTGCAGGGGCCGCTGCGGGCTTCTGCGCGGCCTTTTTCTGCTTGGCAGGGGTCTGCGCCTTGGGCTTGTCCGGCTGCGCCACAGGCTCGCTCTGGGGCTGCGAGACGGGAGCCTGCGCAGGGTGACGCTCATCAGGGATAGGGGTGTGGTAGTTGCTGTCCATGTGGCCCAGGTGAGCCAGTACGTTCAGCAGTTCTTCCGGTGTTTCGCCGTAAAGGTGAAGGTCAAAATTCATAGTGTTACGCTCCTTTTATAAAAAGATTCTGTTGAATCTACGCTTTGCAGTTCGGAGCTGTCTTTGCCATTGCCTCGCGAAGCTTTGCGACGCGCTACCATGCTATGCCATTGCTCTGCCTCTCCTTACCTCACGATGCTATGCCATTGCTCTGCCTCTCCTTACCTCACGATGCTATGCCATTGCTCCTCCTCTCTTTGCGAGGCATAGCCATTGCAGCGCGAATCCTCGCCATGCCTTGCCCTTGCTTTTCTCCGCGAAACCGGGCCGTGCCTTTGCATGTCTTAGCTAATCAACGCCTTTGCTATGCTCCCACAGCAGTGCTTTGCCGTTGCGTCGCACGGCAGCCCGATGCCTTTGCGATCAGCCGAGAAGCTCGTAGGTGAAGCGGCCTTTGCCGCTGTTGCGCCACTGGCCCAGGCCCCGGAGCTTGCCGTAGTCCAGCCATTCCAGAACCGCCTTTTCGTGGGCATCGTCCATGCAGGTGATCTCGAACTCGCAGGTGCTGCCTGCGGGAATCTGCTCGGAGTTGGCAAGGCTCACGCGCTCGCCTTGGGCTGTCTGGGCCCGCAGGGGGCGCTGGCACTCGGTCATTTCTCCGTTGAGGATCAGGGGAATCTGGCGGGGCCCGACAAAGATCAGGCCGTCGATGATCTTCTTGTAGGCCGTCAGCTTGCCGGATTCGTTCACGGCTTTCTTCTTGCCCTTCTCGTCCTTGCCGCCGATGCGGCCCAGCATACCGCAGCTGTCTTTGAAGAAGCCCTTTACCTGGTAATCATACAGGATGGGCTGCCCAGCCTCGTTGCGGGGGAATACCGTCATCGCCTTGTCGGCTGCGGCATCCGCGCCCAGGGCAGCCACTTCATCCTCGATGGTGGCCGCATCCGGGCCCTTGGACGCGATGTACTCGCGGGCCACGTTCTGATTGGCGGGCCAGGTGCCGAGCAGCGGCTCGGTAAAGGTCAATCTGACTTTAAGCGTTTTCATGAGGCATACTCCTTTTTAAATTCGTCCTCGCTGATCTCTTCGATCACGAAGTCATATCTGCGGTTTTTCCATGCCCGGCTCCGGGAGACGGCCGTGTAAAAGCTGCTCATCTTCATCCCTAAAGCCTCGGCCACCTGCTGCGCGGTGCCGCAGGCGAGAATCTCCCCTGTTCGGTGGAGGTAGGCCGTGTACCACTTCATACCCCCAGCGCACGGCGGAGGACCGCGTCCAGCCGGAGCATATCGGCATCCGTCAAATGGCCCCGATACTCAGTCAGATCGTCAGTGTCCACTGCGTGCACCTGCCGGGTCAGGGCCATGCTCGGTGCGCCGTAGCCGGTCAAAAGAACCTGATCGTAGGTGCCATCGCCGCGGGCCAGCTGCGCCGGGCTGGAGGTCAGGGGAACCACCGTAATGATGCGCGTGTTGCAGTTGACTTCGTCGCTGCTGACGATCACCACCGGTCGGTCACCCCGGATCAGGCAGGTGTCCTCCCGTTTGTGGGCGGTGTCCTGCGCCCACCAAATGTCGCCCCGGCGTTTGTCGTTAAACATCGTGTGTCCTCCTCTCATGCGTCCCTGCGGCTGCTGTGCTCCGGCAGGGCAGGGTATTCGGTGTTGCGGGCGTGGGTGCGGTTGATCTTGCCGTAGCAGCTGCGCTGCTGCCGGTTCTTAAGCGCAAAGCTCAGACGACCCAGCGCGATGGAGGTCAGGATCAGTACCATCGCGGTGATGAACTCGCCGTCTGTGATGGGCTGGCCGATCTGTGCACTGCCCTCAAGGCCGAGGGCGTAGATCAGGCCGACGCAGAAGCAGGCGACCGCTGCCCACTGCAAAACTCCGGGTTTAAGCTTCATCGGTGGTAGCCTCCATTCTGTCCATGAGGTCTGCGGCAGCGGTCATCATGCTGATGAGCAGCGCTGCCGGGTCTTTACTGTCCATGCAAACCCCTGCGACCAGTGCGGTGCAAAGAGCGGCCTGATCCGTGTGGGTTCCGCAGGCGTAGATTGCGGGGTTTCCGTCTTGCCCCAGCTGAACCTTCAGCGAGGCGTTCGGGCTGATTTCCATGTGTGATTCCTCCTCAGTAAAGCTTGAATTCCTGATCCAGCAGGGTGTCCAGCCGGATGGTCTTGCCCCGGCCCTGACCGCTCCAACCATACGGATACTGCTGCGTGACCCGCTTGGGGCTGGTGCCCATCTGGGCAGCGGCCTGTGCGACGGTCAGTCGGATGCATCCGGTGGTGGAGTAGATGGCGCGATACGCGTCGTGCCAAGCGTCTGGGCGTTTCATGTGTGGTTACTCCTTGAATGTTGTTAAATCACAACTTTTTCGGTAAAAAGAAGTAGCGGCCAATGTCTGCGGGCGAAATGCTCAGCAAGGCACAAATTCGGTCGATCTCGTCCTGGCGGAATGCAAAATTCCCGGCCAGCTTCTGGCAGAACTGCCCTTCGCTGATCCCAGCTTTTTCCGCTAAATCCTTCTGGGTCATTCCGCAATCGCGGATGCGCCCGCGCAGCAGGGTGTAATCCATGGTGGGCATAGTTTTCACCTCCTATCTGTAGTGTTGCGGTTTCGCAACCACGGCCAAAGTATAACGCGGCAATTGCGAAATGTCAACACAAAAATAGAGATTTCACAATTTAGTTCGCAATTGGTATTGATTTTTCGCAACCGGTATATTATACTTACACCAGAACGTAAAGAAAGGAGCCACCATTATGGCGAAGAAGACCGCGACCTTTGCGCAGCGCCTACGGGAAGGACTGGATCTGCGCGGGATGAAGCAGATCGAACTGGCTACCCGCTCTGGAATCTCTAAATACAGCATCTCTCACTACCTGAAGGGCGACTGGGAAGGAAAGCAGGACGCTGTGTATGAGCTCGCCCGCGCTCTGAACGTGTCGGAGGCCTGGCTGATGGGGTACGACGTCCCTGCGGAAAGAAGCGCGCCCAAAGTATCGGTGCAGCTCGATAAAAAGCCCACCATCCCTCCGGGCTTCATGCCGCTGCCGAAGATGAGGAAGGTGCCGTTGATCGGTGCCATCGCCTGCGGCGACCCCATCACGGCCATCCAGAACCGGGAGGGCGACGTAAACGCCCCGGTGGATATGCGCTGTGACTTTGCCCTGAAATGCCAGGGTGAAAGCATGATCGGTGCGGGTATCCACGACGGGGACGTGGTGTATATCCGCATTCAGCCTGAGGTGGAGAATGGCGAGATCGCTGCTGTGCGAATAGGGGAAGAAGCTACACTCAAGCGAGTGTACCTGCACAACGATTACATTGAGCTGCGGCCCGAGAATCCCGCCTTTGAATCGATCATTCGTCGCCGTGAGGAAATGAACGACGTGCAGATCGAGGGTAAGGCCGTAGGCTGGATGCACTGGATCGGCTGACCTCCCGCTTGCATACGTGTAACTTTGACTACAGAAATCCCTATAAACCCTACGCGTGCAGGCATCAAGTGCGTTCTCGCGTGCGTATACTCTTCTTTTCTTCTGTTCAGGGTCAGGATAAGAGTTTGAGTATGCCTCTGTATGTTTTGCCCAAAAGCCCGCATGAACACTCACTTTTTCGTGACTACAAAGTTTGTATGTCCCTTTTTGTTGCAGCCAACTAGACTTTTGTTGCCGCCATATGCGTGCGTTGCGCAGGTTTGCATGTGGTGGGTGAACCTGAAAATGCAAAAACGCCCCCGGTGCGCCAACACCGAGAGCGTTTGGAATAGATCGGCTTGCCCAGAGGTGGGAAGCACAGACTAGACATCTGTATTGTAGCACCTCCGGGCAGGCTTGTCAAAGTGTACCCTTATGGAGGTGTTATTTTTATGGCTGAATCAAAGAAGCAGCCCGCAAAGCGCCCGGACGGCGGTGTCTGCATCCACCGTTCGGTGGGTCTGCCGAAGTCCCGGGTGTTTTATGGCAAGACCAAGGCTGAAGCGGAGCGCAAATATCAGGACGCGGTGCTGGCGTATAAACTGGAATGCATGGACCCGAAGGAAAAGCGCTACACGTTCCGGGCGGTGTCGGTGGCGTATGAAGAGTATATCCGGGGCCCGGAAAAGCCGGTGCGGCGGGGTACGGTGAACGCCTACAAGAAGCACTTTGCTCCTGCCAGAGCCTATTTTGGCGATACCGTGATGAACGACATCGATGCTCAGGCGGTGGGCGGGTATCTGGCGCACCTGAAGATGGAGGGCAAAAGCAAGCATTCCATCAAAAACGCAAAAAGCGTGTTGTCCTGCATCTTCACCTATTGGTGTGCGAACTTCCACGGCACCGGTAATCCTGTGCTGCTGGCGAAACTGCCCGCCGGGCTGAAAGATGGCCGCAGGGTGGAGCCCACCGAGGAACAGCGCGATCTGATCAACGCCCACCCGGAGGGCTGCGGCTTCTGGGCGTGGCTGTTTGAGTACACCGGGCTGCGCATGGGCGAGGCAAACGGCTTGCAGTGGAAGGACGTGGATCTGGACGCGGGCAAGATCACGCCGGTACAGGCCATGCCGTGGGACCATAATCAGCCCTACCGGGAACTGCTGAAAACGGAGAAGGCTTACCGTAGCATCCCTGTGCTGACACCGCTGCGGCCCATGCTGGAAGCAGGGAAGGCTGCGCACCAGCCGGAGGACTATGTTCTGTCCGGCGCTAGCAAGCCGCTCACCCAGTGCCAGTACAGCCATCAGTGGATGCTGTACTGCCGGGAGCTGGGGCTGTGTGAGAGCTACACCCGCACAACGAAGATGCCCGCATACCAGAACCGCCCGGAGCGGATCGTGGAGAGGGTCGTGTATAAACCGTTGGTCACGGCCCATCAGTTCCGGCACCTGTTCGCCACGAATCTTTTCTACGCGGGTGTGCCGGATATGGTGGCGCAGCAGCTCCTGGGCCACTCGGACATCATGACCACCCGGCGCATCTACCAGCATCTGCGGGAGAAGGAAAATGCCCGGTACACCGCTCAGCTGGATGCCTATGTGAGCAAAAATCTTTAATTTCCCTACAAGTCGCCCCGGGGAGCACGGTGAAAGCTGGCCTCCCGGGGCAATTTTTTACACTACAGTCTCACTACAATGCCCCCGCAAAATCAGGCAGTATTGGGCAGTATCTGGCAGTATCTGACCACTGCCAAAAACGAAAAACCCGCGAAGCTACGAATTTTCAACGTAACTTCGCGGGTATCATTTGGTGCGAGGGAGGGGACTCGAACCCCCAAGGATAAACCACACGCACCTCAAACGTGCGCGTCTGCCAGTTCCGCCACCCTCGCATACCGTATTGTTTTCGCAGCCCTGAAATCTCTGAGGTGAAAGACCGTGATGCGGACTGCTTGAATATATTACCACGTTCCTGGCAGATAGTCAAGCGCTTTTTCTCTTTTTAAATGAAATTTTCGGGCCGTCATTCCTTAAGAATATGTTGGTTGAAATGCATGGATGGGTGTGATATTATAGAACTAACTATCTCTGCTCAGTTGTTTTGGCAGCAGGGAAGAAGATGATAAGGATACGGCGGAAATGCATTTCTGCGCAGGGTGCAGACCGACCGGTTTTTTGAAAGGAATTTGAGTGGACGCAGGAATGAACGAGAAAAAAGAAAATGTTATTGTAAACGGTTTTTTCTGGCGCTTTGCAGAGCGGTGCGGTGTGCAGCTGATCTCAGCGGTGGTGTCCATCCTTCTGGCGCGCATCCTTACACCCGATGATTACGGCAAGGTGGCACTGGTGACGGTGTTCAACAATATCATGTATGTCCTGCTGGACTGCGGCATTGGCACCGCGCTGGTGCAGAAGAAGGAAGTGGACGAGCTGGATTACTCGTCGGCGTTCTTTTTCAGCATTGTGATCAGCTTTGTGCTGTATGGGGGAATGTTCGTGGCGGCACCGTATCTGGCTGCTTTCTACAATGACCCCAGCATGACCCCGATCTTTCGCGGCATCAGCCTGACAGTGGCGGTCTGCGGCATCAAAACGATCCAGCAGGCGCATGTGACCCGGAACATGAAGTTCCAGTATTTTTTCTATTCCGCCTTTGCGGGCGCGATCGTATCCACGGTCCTGGGCCTGGGCCTTGCCTATATGGGCTTTGGAGTCTGGGCGCTGGTGGTGCAGCAGGTATCCAATATCACGGTGGACACGCTGGTGCTGTGGAAGCTGTCCTCCTGGCGGCCTAAGATGGAGTTTTCGTGGCAGCACCTGAAAGGGCTGCTCTCTTATGGCTGGAAGTTGCTGGCCTCGTCGCTGAGCAGCGTCATCTACAACAACCTGCGCAGCCTGATCATCGGCAAGATGTACACCTCGGCGGATCTGGCGTATTACAATCAGGGCGATAACCTGACTTATAATATCGCGTCAAGCGTGGATACTTCCATTGAGAGCGTTTTGTTCCCGGTCATGTCCTCACTGCAGGATGACCGTGCGCAGGTCAAGAACATGACCCGCCGCTCCATCAAGACCTGTACCTATATTATTGCGCCGGTGATGATGAGCACTGCGTTCTGTGCCGAACCGCTGGTGCGCCTGATCCTCACCGAGAAGTGGCTGCCCTGTGTGCTGTTCCTCAGGGTGTTCTGTCTGGGGTATGTGTGCTGGCCGATCA
>OLWJ01000013.1_pt1 | contig 36452 bp, 46 predicted proteins | sample 1674291 | NCBI WGS metagenome assembly OLWJ01 (sample SAMEA103958159, study PRJEB25191) | human gut metagenome | biome: human-associated habitat [ENVO:00009003]; feature: intestine environment [ENVO:2100002]; material: feces | place: Germany | collected 2013/2015
CAATTTGGCACCAATTCTACTGGACCAATTTGGCACCAATTCTACTGGACCAATTCTACTGGACCAATTTGGCACCAATTCTACTGGACCAATTTGGCACCAATTCTACTGGACCAATTCTACTGGACCAATTTGGCACCAATTCTACTGGACCAATTTGGCACCAATTCTACTGGACCAATTTCTACTGGACCAATTTGGCACCAATTCTACTGGGCCAATTCTACTCGCCTACGACTTCTTTTTGAATTTTTGAATCCGTCTCTCCGCTCTCTCCATCTGTTTGATGGATCTGTTCAACTTCCGTTTGGGGTTGATCCACCATTGGCGAATTCCCCCGATAACAGCGAACAGACCGATGATGGCCAACAGGTAAATTGCAATCATTTTCTACGCCTCCTTTCTAATTTGTTTTGTAGTTTGCGGACCTCAACCCAGTCCTCGTGCCGCATCCATTCCGGACGGGATAACAGAGTCAGCTGACCCCGTGCTATTCGCATGGTGGTCTTTTTCAATTTGCGGGCGTAGCCCAGGACCTCCCGCTCCTCTTTTGAGTAGATCCCCAGCCATCGCCGGAACACTCCGAGTTTCCCAGTTGGGGGTAGCCCCAATTTCTCAGTTTTTTCCATAATAAACAATATTTGACCAGTAGTAAACAATAAAATTTCTTATTGTTTCTCACCTAAGTGATTGATATTCAATTGATTAGGTCCCCAATTCTCCTCCCGAGAAACAATGTAAACAATGTTTCTGTGCACTCTATTTTGTGATTTTTCATTTCCTAAATTGGTCATAATTTTCCTCATATTTCCTATTCAGGTTTTCCTCCTAAATTATTGTTTACATTGTTTACAAGGGCCTAAATCATTGATATTCAATCGATTATCGAGAAACAATGATTGTTTATTATTGTTTCTCATTGTTTACTGCTGTTTTAATTTAAGTGATTGATTATCAATGATTTGGGATTCTTTCCACCGGAATGATAAACAATAAACAATAGGGGTCCCCCGGATTTTAGGGGAGGGGCTGTCGAGATTTTTGCCAATAAACAATGAAACAATGGTTTCACCAACTTTTGGGGCCGGGAGTCCCCCGGATTTGTAAACAATGAAACAATGGTTTGACCAACTTTTGGGGCCGGGGCCATAGAAAAATTGTAAACAAAGAAACAATAAAATCCTCAACTTTTGGGCCCGGGGGTCCTATTCCCCCGTGGACCCGAAGCCCCCCACTCCTCTTTCAGTCGATTGCGGGAAAAGCTCGTCCTCCGACTCGAGAACTTCCACCCCGGCATAGACAATCGGCATAACCAAACCTTGAACCAGCTTCATCCCCGGCTTGAGGATGACTGGCTCCTTGCCGACGTTTATGACGTGCAGATGGATCTCACCTTGGTAGTCTTCGTCAACCACGCAAGCTCCAACCTGGAGTTGATACCTGGCGGCAATGCCACTCTTGTTGAACATGATGAGGGCACACCCCTGGGGTATTCGAGCTCGAATACCCGACGGAATGTTGATGCTTTCGCCCGGCCAGATCTGTCTGGCTTCAAAGTCTTCCGGGATGTAGAAGTCCAGCCCGGCGGACAGACCCGTTCCTCTGGTCGGGGTCTTGACATTTCTTACTTTTACGATCTTCATTTTTTAAAATATTTTTCGAGACGAGCTCGGTGTGTTGTCCCTGATGAGAGTGATGCTCCTTCTATGAAATTATACCGAGTGTGAAGAGGAAGCTCCTGGAATGCCTTCCTGAACGGTTGACCATCCGATTCGAATATCTTGCCCGCGGGATTTCCGGGGGTGACGTCTTTCATTTTTCGGGACTTAATCCACCACAGAGCCTCTTCCCGATTTATAGAACGGATGGAAGGTCTAACAGATCCCTTCCGGAGCGTCATTTTGAACCACTGAGCCTCCGTATTGGAGTCATCTTCTTTAAACCATACCCGGTAATATCCGATAGCTATTGCCATAAGTTGTAGAATATTTCGTGACACTTCTTGCGGTACGCCATCGGGTCCTGCCGTATACTTTGGCACTTGAGAGGCTCTTTGGGTCGGTCGAGAATTTCCTGAGGCAGGACGTCGCTGAAAGCATCTTTGAGAATGCGCTTGTGAGTTCTGTCCTCCCGGGGCAAACGGAGAGCGAACCTGACAACGTCATGTCCCAGGAATGGTGACCGGAGTTCAACTGTGCTCCTCATGGAAGCCCGGTCAAGCCGAGGCATGTGGTAGAACGGAAGCTCCTGGAACACGTCTGAGAGCTGGGAGTCGTAGTCATCAACTCGGCGATAGCCCCCGAAGAGTTCATCAGCTCCATCCCCGGTCAGAATGACCTTCTCCTTGACCTTCTCCATGAGTCGGAACTGGGGGATCATGGAGCCCAAGTCGATGGGGGTTTCGTTGTAGCGGAGACACCTCTCCAGGCAATCATCATCTGGGATAGGGCCAAGAGAGGTGATAGAAACCCCTAAAAATTCGGACAATAGCATGCCAAATTTTGATTCATTATTCTCCACCATATAGAGATTAACCCCCAGGCCCATTCGATGAAGAATAGAGGCAACTATGGATGAATCCAGTCCTCCAGAAACCAAAGCTCCGACCGGGACTTTAGAGTACATTGCCCGGCGTTTTACGGACCTCTCGACCAAGCCCCGGAGGACTTCGGCGAACTCGGATTTTGCGAAATGACTCCGTTCCCCTATCCCCCATCTGTAGTAGTCCCTCCGGATAATGGTGGGCTTCACCTTCATGTCATCGAAGGAATAGACAGTATTCGGCATAATACGCTTGACGTTGTTCCATGGAGTTCTGTCATCCCAGTTGTACCCCCATTTGAAGACTTCCGACTGGTAATACCGGTCGAAGTCTCGGAAGTCCGACACCAACGGGGTTATCTCCGAGCAGATTTCCCCGAATTGGTTGTAGTAGAGTTGCTTCTTTCCGAGAGGGTCGGTGAAAGCAATAATTTGACCCTTCCTGTACCAGCATATTGCCCACATGCCATCCCAGTTGTTGGCTTCATAGATGATGTCTTCGAGACACGAGGATCCAAACAGGTCGCGGAGGTACTCGACGTCGCTGTTATACTTCTGAGGGTAGTTGTAGATCTCCCCGACGTAAAGGAGCCATCCGTTGTCTCCTGCCAGTTTTATGGGCTGAGCCAGGTCATCCCCTGGCTCAGTCTGAATGGGCAAACGGACATGACCGAGAAACCATCCCCCCTGAGCAATCTGAACAGTTTCAGTCCCCCGATGTTGTATCTTGTAGACAGTGTTGATCCTTCTTGATATACTTATTCCACACATATCACTTGAGTTTGTTTTTGAGAGCGTCTATGATACAGACGATCCCTATTCCGATTATTACTGCTATTGCCAGCCCAATGATGATGGGCTCCTCATTTCCTCCTGCCATGTCTTTTGCGCTTTATGTCCTTTCTGACTTCATCGACCGCAACCAAGAATGCTATGTAGAATACAGCTGCTCCAGCCAAAGAGGTCAATACCCCGATCAATACTTTAACTTCTACGGGCATTTTTCTTAGAGTTTTTGAGGATCTGCTGTGCCTTCCGTTCGATCCAGTTAGTGTAGCACTGGCTCCCCATGTGGAGCCCAGTCAGGAGCCTCGAGCATCCCGGGCAGAACATGCAATCGTCATATTGCTGATGAGCTTTAGCTCTTGCTTCGTCGATAGTCATAGCTTAATAGATTACCCATTTGGAGAGGTCTTCGTTGTATGCATGGAGGGACCCAGCGAAGTAATGCAGAGAGCCCTTCTTGAGAGAGGGATAGGTGACTGCGAGGATGTTGAACACGTAGTCCATCATGGCCTCCGTCAACCAGATGTCAATTGCGAAGTGCTTGAAGAAGTCATTGCTCCGAATGTAATATATCACGTGGAGCCGATTGTTTCGGATGAGGAATTGGTAGCTGACGGAGCAAGGTACTCGGGTCAAAGCCCCGGCTGTTGCCCGGGTGTCCTCCGGCTCGAAGATCATGACCATTGCTCGTCTGGAGTGCGGGTCGTCCCGGAGAGTCATGATGACATTGTCCAACTGGTGTATTTCGGGTCCCTTGTGGAAGATGTGAAGACGCTCCGAGTAGGTGTAGTCGAAGCGACCCTCCTGCCGAGTCTTGCTCACCAGCTTCTGCCACAAGTCCCGGCGGATCTCCCAGCTCTTACCCGGATTGACACCGTTTCGGTCAAGCCGGTCGGAGAGCTCTGCTCGGCAATACTTCTCGATGAGCTCGGCCTCGTCTTTGAACATAAAGTCGAGCATCTCGCGTTTGCCGAGATACGGCTTTGAGATGACGAAGCTCACCCCGATGAGTTCCTTGGTGAGCCGGTCGTTCCCGCTGAGTTCCTGGTTTTGGTAATGGTTGACCGGGACCGTGATACCGGAAACCTTGAGCTCCCGATCCATCTCCCGGATCATTTCGAAACAGTCTTTGAATATTCTACCCATGTCAATATTTGGATTTAATGCGAAACAGATTTACTTGATACTTCAACGACCAGAGCTCTTTGACTCGAGTCTCTGAGAGACCCAAATGCTCGAACATTATGACGAAGTAAGTCCATATCCACTTGAGCCGGTCCTCGAAAACTACCAAGTCAACCATGTACTGAGATTGTCTCCACTCTCTGTTCTTGAGACAGTTTGCTGTCATGCCGATGTTTCCGATTAAGGTAAGCAGATCTCCAGCAAAATCTTCGTCTTCCAGAACCTGTGCCCATTTAGGCAGCGTCCAGTCGAAAGTGGGAGTCATGCCATAAAGCTGGTAAAGCTCCAACATGAAGTTGAATGCGTCAATCAGCTCCTCATCAAAGTGCTCGCCATCGAGTTCCTCCTCGATAGCCTCCTTTGCCTCAGCGAGTTCCTCGACAATCTGCCAACAGAGTTTCTTGAATAGTTCTTGATCCTCCAAAGTGTTGATGTCAAAGTTCGCGATGCGCTCCTTGAAGTATGGCCTGTACATGAGCTGGAGCTCCCCCTGGAGGGCATAAATCTCCTCCCAGCTCTTAATGAATGGCTTAAAGTCTTGTGTATTCATGGCTTGATGTTTGAGAATGGATTGTACTGTTCCGGATCGTTTTTGTGGGAGTAGTATACGGCTATTCGGCGTCCCTCTTCTGTGAGAACATGTTTGATCTCATGCACCTCGATGGGACTGATCCGGATGAAGTCCACAGCCTCCGAAATGGTTGAGAAGTACTTAGGTACTACTCCCGGAGCTTTTAAAGGCTTGGGTTCCTCGAGTTCGTTGTTGATGGCCCCGATTGTGGCTACCATGTCAAGGAGGTTGTCCTCCTTGTGTGCATTGGATTCACGTGCCATTTTCACTGCCACTTGGACCCAAGACACGTCAAGAGCGGTCAGAGGCTTACCGGTAATGACCGAGGCGATCTCTGCGGCCTTCTGGTTGCATTCCATGAATGGTCCGTATTGTCTCTCCTTTTCCTCCGACCGCTCATTGATGATTTGGTCAGCGTGTTTAAGTATGTTACTCATGATTTTTAGTATATAGGTTAGACCCCGGGGAGGGACTCGAACCCTCCTGTACCACTCCGGGGTGCCAAGTGGAGTGACGGCTCCACTTGGCGGGGAGTTCTGACTTACTCCTCAGCCGGTGCGTTCTCCGGCTCGTTCTGTTCTGCTTCGGGAGCTGCTTCGTCAGCCTTCTTCCGGCCGCGCTTCGGCTTCTCCTCGGGAACCGGTGCCATCTCGCCGAGCTCCAGGTCCTTCGAGTCGATGCCCTTGCCCCAGACGTGCCCGTCGTTGGTCTTGATGCGGTACTGGATGAAGTTGTTGCGGGGGTCGAGACGAACTCCGATGATGACGCCGTCGGTCTGCTCCTTGGTCTTCGTGCAGATGAACTTGCAGAAGCGACCGATGTTGGTTTTGGCATTCTCGAGGTTAGCCTTTGCCTCCTCTGCCGATACCTCCTTTTTCAGCGGGCGGGGCTCCTTGGGCTCCTTCGGGGTCTTTGCCTTGCGAGCCTTCTTCGGCTTCTCCTCAGCGACTTCGTCGTTCTCCTTGATGCCGTTCTCGGCTTTGTACTCCTCGGTCTCAGTGGCGTTGTAGACAGCGCCCTCCTCTGCCGGATGCTCCTGAGATGCTCCCCTCGATGCGAGGATGGATTCGATGGCGTCAAGCTCGTCACCGGTCTTGACCTTGGCCAACTTCTGAAGAACTTTCGAGCTGTAGCTCTTGTACTTTTCGATAAACTTTTCCATAGTGTTTAGTTGTTAAGTGTAGTGTAAAAGTAAGAAAAAATGTCCAATTAAAAAAATTTTTCACCAGAAAAATTGAAATTATTTCAATCCAATTCGACTGTGATTATGTCCAATATGTTGGAGGTCCTCATGCTATTGACTGCCAGTAGAGCCCTTCGGATCCCCAAGTCCCTCATTGCTCGCTTTGCTTGAGCAATGGCTCTGACTTTGATTCTTCCGTCGGGGATAGCTGCTTCGTAGCTGTTGTAATCCTCGTCCATTAATTCGTAGTAATATCGTTTCATTGTCCTTTTGTTTGTACCACAAATATACGAAAAATATTCTTATTCCTACGATAAAACGGGGGAAAAAGTAGAGGCTAAACCTCTACTTCTTCACCTTTGTAATTTACGAATTTAGCATCCGGATAGCCGAAGAATCGGAGGGACCCGAGGTCTTTGGTTATCGTGTTCAATATCTGGGCGAGCTCCTGGTAGGAGTAGTCTTTGCAGGAGTTGACAGTGTCTACTGCCCAGTAGTTCGACTGTCTAACTGAGGTATAGCCCTTCTTCCCGACAGTTACCATAAAAGCGTTAGGTCGGTCTGATAACTTGTTTTCTTTGCTTCGGAATATGATCCAGACTTTGTTGTTGTTGGGACAAGCGGCTTTTGCCAGACTTTCGATTCGGTGTTTGTTTTCGTAGTTCATAGTGTTATCGTTTTGTTTGTATCACAAATATAATACTTCTGCGACAAATACTACGATGTTTTGCGATATTTTTTCAGATATTTTTCGACCCTCGCTTTTACAGCTTCCATGAGAGCATCCTGTCCCCGGGTCTTCGCTTTCTGGGCTCTTATGACGTCCTGGTCCACTGTCTTCGAGCATACCAGTTTATTGACTATAACAACCTCCTTCTGTCCTTGTCGGTCAAGTCGAGCATTGAACTGTTGCTCCAACTCGAGAGAATAGGTCTGTCCAAACCAGATGATCCGGTGTCCCCCGGCTTGGAGGTTGAGCCCATGACCCCCGGAAGCCGGGTGCATCAAAAGAACCTGAATTCTGCCAGCATTCCAGTCAGCAATGTCCTTCTCCGTTTTGAGTTCTCGGGGCTTATACTTGGCCAGAGCCTTCATGAGCCGGTCTCTGTCATGCTGGAAGGTCCAACCTATGAGGACTGACTGTCCCCCGGCGTCCTCAATGAGTTCCTTCGTGGCTTCGATCTTCAACGTGTGCACCTCGTGAGCCACTCTCTGTTCATCGTACACTGCTCCATTGGCAAACTGGAGGAGCTTCGTGGACAAAGCTGCTGCATTGACAGCTGGTATCTCTACGGCGTCCCCGAGCTGATCAATCATGCTGAGAACTTGTTCCTCCTCGAAGGAGTCATAAGCTTTTTGGATTTCCGGGGGCATCTGGATCTCCACTATGTTGTCGATGCGCTCGGGGAGATCGAGGTAGTCCTTAGCTTTCATGCTCATGCAGATGTCCCCTATCTTTGAATATATGCGCTCCTGATTCTCTTTGGATATGTCGTATGAATACACAATGTGCCCGTTTCGACGACCTGGCTTAAAGTAGTTGTCACGATAGTGGGATATGTATTTGCCCAAGCGCTCTCCCCGGTCCAGGAGGTACATTTGGGCCCAAAGGTCCATAAGACCGTTGGGTGCCGGGGTACCAGTCAAACCTACTACTCGGGAGAGTGAAGCCTGAACGTGCTTAAGAGCTTTGAATCTGATTGACTTGGGGTTCTTGAAACTGCTGAGCTCGTCGATGACCACCATGTCGAACGGTAAGCAAGATCCCCCGTAGAGCCCGCATAGCCAAGCCACGTTGTCTCTTCCGATGGTGTATACGTCTGCCTTCTTGGCAAGAGCCTCACGACGTTGACGTTCTGTTCCGACGATGCGAGACACTTTAATGTGCTTCAAGTGGTCCCATTTCTCTACCTCCTGTGTCCAGACTGATTCGGCTACTCTTTTGGGAGCTATGACTAATACCCGTCGGACCTCGACCTCTTTAAACATGAGCTCGTTGATGGCGGTCAAAGTAGACACTGTTTTGCCCAACCCCATGTCCAGGAACAGAGCACAGTGCGTATGGCTTATTATGTGGTCAACAGCTTGTAGCTGGTATTGATGGAGATCATTTTCGGTCATATTCCAATGCTAACATTTTACAACCCATGGTCGTGTCTATCACCTCGACTCGAAAGCCCATTGCTTTCAGTTTCTGGTGCATTAATGTCTGTATTTTTCGGGGCTTTTTGCCGAATGCTTTCAACTCAACGAAAACGACTTCGCCACCGGGGAACAGACAGAGCCGGTCAGGGAGGCCAGCATTGTGAATTGCGGGGAGTTTCAAACACCAGCCACCAACTCTCTCCACCTCAGTGACGAGCCGTTTCTCAATCGAGTTTTCGCACGTAATATTTTTGCTTTCCATAAATGGGGAAATTTTTAGTAGACTTGCACGGTTCCCATTCGGGCATGCTCTTCAACAAGTCATTGATTTCTCGGGTCTTATACCGGTCCATGTCCTCCCTGTTCCGCCCAAGACATTCGCACCATATCTCAGCAACACACACGTAGTCTCGGGGGGTGGTCCCTTTGGGGTTTAACTCATCGACCAGGAAGTCTCTTCTCTGGTAGAGGTCCATTGAGTCCCAGTTGTCCGGGAGTTTACGTTCCAAGTACGCCTCAATGATGCCTTTCCTTTCATCCGACTCGCTGTGCGAGCTTTGCTCATTTTTGGCTATTTTCTCGGCTTCATGGCTCAAATAGAGTTTCTCCTTGGATTTGTACAGGACAACTGCCTCAGCCCATATCTGGTCTATCTCGTCGTCCAGTTCCATGAACACGTCTTTTTTGGCATTGTTGGGGACCACGTCCACTGGCATGAAGCGTCTGTTGCCAGTGGGGTCTCTCAGGAATTCGCTGTCGTTGGTGGTGCCGAAAAAGACGCATTGCCGGGGATATATCTCAGAAGTTCTGGCATACGCTGGTCGGAATGAGTCTTCGGACTTAGATATGAAATGCTTCACTGACTCAATCTCCGCTTTGCGGAGACCGGAGAGCTCAGCTATTTCAATAAGCCATGCCCCCTGGATCTGCTCGAGAGCCTCCTTTCCTTGGACTGTAAGGAATGTATCGCTAAACCAGGATTTTCCCAATTTTTTGATGAACGTACTTTTGCCGGATCCTTGAGGTCCTACGAGCATAAGCACAAGGTCGAATTTGACTCCCGGGTTCATAACTCGGGCAACTGCTCCAACCAGCATCTTGCGGATGGCTTCGCGGGAGTAGATATTATCGTCAGCTCCCATGTAGTCAATCAGGAGTTTGTCTACCCGTTGGACACCGTCCCATTTGAGGCCATTGAGGTAGTCCAGAATCGGGTGGAAGTGGTTGCGTTCAAATTCCAGAGCCATGGCATCGTCGATCTTTAGCGAGGACGTTATGCCATATACGCAACCCAAATAGTTCCTGACCCCGGAATAGTCTACGTTCTTGACCGGCTCCGGCTTAACAACCCGACGCCATGGGAGATTCCCAAAAACGTACCTCTTACCGTCAAAGTCGTTCTGTCTGAACAGTCTTTTGAATCTGGGGTCGTTTGCAAATATGAGATTGAGGTTGGCATCCGACGAGAGGTACGCTCCCCGAGTATCAACCTCCAGCTCCTTCATCCACTCGACGCTCTCAGCCTCCGGGTCAACCTCCTTTTCGACTACTTCTTCCTGAGTCCGGTCATGTTCTGGATCGGCAAACTCGTACTTGGCACTGTTGATGTGGTCGTTGGCAATGGTGGTCTTAGTGTCGGGGTCATTGCGTACGAACTCCTCCATTGCTGACACACTTGGCAACTTCGACGAGGGATCCTTTACCTTGTCGTCAAGGTGGCCGAATTTGTGTATGCGGACCAGGTCAAACGCATTGCAAAGTTTACCCCCACACGGGTCAGTTCCATGATGGGAATAAGCGAACTTGTCCTCATACACGATCAGACCAGCCGAGGCGCTGCCTTTTGTGTAAGTGTATCGGTCTTCCAATGCTGACGGGACATAGGTGTCGGAGAGGAAGGTCTCTATTGCTTCGGGTATGGAGTACGTCCTACAGAACGCTCCTATGAGCCCCCTCTTTATGGTTGGGTCCTCCTGCTTCTTAACGGCTCTGTCGACAGCTTCGAAACGGGACGAAGCTGTGGGCCAAAGTGATGAGTCCTTCCAATCGGCATAGGAGTTGAGGACCTCGTCAGCATCAATCCATGGACCGTCCTGAACCCTAAAGTAGTAGTCCATGTCCTTCGGCGTAGAAGGCCAGAACATGAGTCGGTTGGTCTCGAAAGTTGAATTGTCGAAAAGGTCTATGCCGATTATCCCGGCAATTTTTCGGCTTATAGCCACATACTCATCAGCCGTGACTTCTCTGCTCAGTGGCATTATTAGTCGGTACCGGGGAGACGCATCCGAGTGTTTGTGAGTCCCATGCAGAACAGCTGCATTGTCAAACTGGAGAGTAAAGTCATCCCAGAGATCTTTGTGGGCAAAGTCCAAGTCGAGTGTCATCAACTGTCTGTGGACCACATTGGCCGGGCTTCTTTTGCCTCCCCTCAGGTAACCCCCAACGTATCCGCCTACGTCCTTTATTTTGAGCTGGTCTTCCTTGCTTGCAGAAACAAACTCCTTAAATGTTTCAGTGGTCTTGTTCTCCTCCCCGAGTCGACTGACCAATTCAGACCATTTCAGTTTCTTGTTGCTCCATACTTTTGATCTTGCACTCAGTCCGATTGCAATATCAAGTTCCCCGTCGTATGTCATTAGTCTTTCTTATAAAATTTAGTAACGTATCCGTCTGCTTTGAGAGGTAATCCCATTGGCAAGCAGTTCAGCCAAGGAAGATCCTCTCCCATAACTCTACACATAGTTTCCAGACAATCCCCGGCTCGGTCTTCGTCTACCTCTGCAATGGCTTCATCATGGACGTGCATTACTATTTCGAAGTCTTTCATAATGCTTAGTCTGTACATTGCTTCGGCGAGAAGATCCCGGGAGATTGCCTGGACTATGTTCTCCACCAATTTGCCCCCGTATGTCTCTACCTCGGTCCATCCTACTGACTGGACCATGCCGTCGTAGACAATGCCAGTCTGCCCGAACATGTTGGGTCTCACCCGGGGATTTCTGTAGTATAATTTTCTCCCAGCTGGGAGAGCTATTGTCAAATTGGTCCCGTCATGTTCAAAGACGAGACAACTTACTTTCTTGGTTTTCCTGGTCTGGACGCATTCAATGGCCTTCTCGTTCACCTCAGCCCAAAACTCAACGATTTTAGGATTGGCTCGACGCCAAAGAGCTACGATGGAGTACATTTCCTTTTTGGACAGCTTCTTCTCCTTGTCCATCTTCTCCATTGCGTTGACAGACCCCTCATATCCGAGTGCCAATTCTGCCGTCTTGCCCCGCTGTCTGAGGTCCGATCCTTTCGTAACCTGCTCAATGGGGACCCCGAACATGAGTGATGCTGATGCCTCATAGATCTTGCCATGGGTGTTGAAGACGTCGAGTCGCCATTTCTCCTGGGCTAACCAGGACAGGACCCGGGCCTCAATAGCACTAAAGTCGGCTACTGCAAACATTTTTCCCTCTGGTGCTATGAAGGCTGTTCGGATTAGCTCGGACAGAACATTCGGGATATTGCCGTAACACATTTCGATAAGGTCGTAATCTCCTTTCTCTACCATGCTTCTGGCGAGGCCCAAATCCTTCATGTGATTCTGGGGGAGATTCTGGAGCTGAATCATTCGACTCGACCAACGCCCTGTTCTGTTAGCCCCGTAAAACTGGAATAGTCCATGGGCTCTCTGGTCTTTGGCAGCGCAGTTGAGCATAGCAATATACTTCTTAGTAGAAGTCTTCGACAAGGCAAGCCGTCCCCCGAGAACCTCTTTGACCAGATCGGGAGCCTCCGGATTGTTTTTCAGATATTCGAGGATTTCGGGCTTTCCCAGTGCAGGGAAGTTGAGCCCGAAATTAGTGCTGAGCCACGTCTTCAACTGGGCCAAGCTGTTCGGGTTATCCAAGCCCGTCAGTTCCTTCATCCGGTCGGTCATCTCCTCCGTGTATATCTCATCGAAAGAGATGGCGTTTCCGGCCATGTCGAGATCGATCAAGATGCCCCGATCATTGATGCTCTGGTCTACCAGGTAGTTCCGGCGTTCGAACTCCGGGAACGGGAATTGATCCAGCTGTTCCACGATCTCGCGTTCTGCAATCACGTCATATTCGGCATACGTCTTGAATTCGCTCCACTTGTCAGGGTCGTCATCCGGCATGTTCCGGGTTCTCATACCGTTGGACTTAGTTGGCTTGCACGGGGAACAGAAAAACCGGATTAAAGCTTTACCAGTCGACTTCTTCCCGTGGTCCCCGAGGACCAACGCCTTGGAGAGTTCATCCAGAGCCAAAGGCAGTCCGCAATAGGCTGCTTTGGTCATTGAGCAATACAATTGATCAGCTGGGATAGGTAGTCCTATACGCTTAAATACGAGTCTCTCAAATACAGCGTTATGAGCCCATTTCTCAATCCCCGGATCAGTTAAAGCGGAGATGAAATAGTCGGGGAGCTCCTCTCCTTTGGCCAGATCAATCACCTGAACGGGAGAGGTGTCAAAGGCGAAAGACACTATAAGGAGCTGAAAACCCCCCGATTCTATGTATTTATAGGCGCCCGTGGACTTAATGTCCTCCGGGCTATATGTTTCTGTATCGAAATATAAGCGTCTCGGCATGTTAATTATTGTTAAATTTGTTGCTGGGCGGGGATTCGAACCCCTAATCCCAAATAAGACCCAGCATACCAACCTACATAAGGTCGTCGTCCCACGGGTTCTGGCCGAAGTCCTCTTCTGCCGAAGATCCCCCGGAGAGACGTTCTCCGTCAGCCAACTTCTGGAGGTTGTTCAGCCCGCAAGCAACGCCTTTGTTGCCATTGGTGTTGAAGGCGTAGAAGTTGATCGACGCCCGGCCATAGCACCCGGAGTAGAAGTCCTCTTTTTCGATGATGGGGTTGAGGTTGGCGTCCACGATGCCAGGACGATTGTCCGAGTTGGCATTGACGAACATGTGCCCAGCATACTCCGGATTGTCCGGTCTTTCGGTGTCCCCGTCACGGAGGGGGTTCTTCCACGTCGGGGGAATCTTGCCGCCCAATTTGGCGATGCCTTCTTTGAGAGCCGTGTCGATGGCCTCCTTGACCCGAGCCAGAGTTGCCGAGTCAGTCTTCGGGATGAGAATGGACACCGAGTATTTTGCTCGGTCGGAACCCTCCATTGCCCGGGGTTCCCATACGTTGGCGTAACTGAACCGGACTTTGCCGGTTACTACTTTGGTTGTTGCACTCATAGTTGTGAAGTTTAGTTATTAGAAAAATCGAGTTTTGCTTGTTCAATTCCCATTGCCGGACGCTTGTCAGACTCGGGGACGAGAGTGGGTTTGCCAGGAGCTTTGATGACGAGGTCCCCGACCAGTGAATCGAAGTCCTTTTTGAGGAGCTTCTCGATAGCCGGGATCCCGGCCAGTTTGACAACTTGGAACTGATCCGGGGTGTAGTCGCATGCGGTAAGAACTTCCTGAACTGCATTCTCATCAGTCCATTTCCGTATTGACCTTCCTTCGACTACCTTATACCCAGGGATCTTCTCGCCTGAGATGGCTTTGGAGAGCAGGTGCTCAGATACAGCATTTACCCATTCTTGGAGCATGGGGGCTTGCTCGAAAATCTGAGCGAGCTCCTCAGTGGTTAGGAGTTCGGGCTCTTTGAACTCGTGTTTGGCCAAGTCCAGATTGTGGTCTGCCATCTTGCGGCACAAGGCTTTGACTTTACACCATCTGCACCAATGTCCAACTTGGAGTTCACCATCCCCGGAGTAAGCGAGAGCTGCTTTGGGTTTCACTACCTCCTCACCCCATTTGTAAAGGTCTTCGGGGGTAATCTCCCATGACGAGATTCGCTCCTGGCGGGGCTGGACTATAGTCAACTTCACCATGTTGATGTCGTAGACCATCTCGAATTTGGACAAGGCCCCGAGAGCATACAGCATCAGCTGAGAATTGTTCTCAGCGAAAACCGGCACTCCAGTGCCAAACTTGAGGTCTATGATCTCCATGACCCCGTCAGCGATAATGCAAGCATCTCCAGTGCCGAACCCCTGTTCGACCCAAGCCGAGAAGTCCAGTCGCTCCTCCAGGAGAACGAGAGCGTCTTTGGTTTTCCGCAGAGCTTCCGTATATTGGTCCGTTACGTACTGGCAATAAGCCATTACGGGCTCATCCATGGCCTCAGTGTAGAGGTCACTCTTCTTCAGCTTCCTGAGTTCAGCAGACGTAACGTCAACAGGCGTTATGCGGAACCTCGCTCGGAGGTAACATTCTGCCATCTCGTGAGCCAAAGTGCCCTCTTCGGCATACTTGGAAGGCTTACCGGTTTCCTCAACTTTTTCCTCCAGTCTGGCACTGGGGGTGCAGTTGATCCACCGGTCTGCCTTTGATGCCGAAAGCATGGCGTGCTTACGAGATGAATGGTTCGGGGTTCCCATTACGCAAGGTTTTTGAGGAATTCGTAGAACGCGTCGTAGTTTCGGGCATCCAGTCCCGTCACATTCCTCGCTCCCAGTTCAGTGAGCTTTGCCCGGATAGCTTCGCGGTGATTGTCCACCTTACTTGCCAGAAGAGTCCGGATGTCCTGAATGGAGACAGCGGGGTCAGAACCCAAAGAGGAGTTCGCATCCATCGGCATGGGTTCGGGCTCCTCAGTCTTTTTGGGGACTGGAGCCGGAGCCGGAGCTGGCTTCTTCACGTCCTGTGCAGGGACTGGTTTCTTGACGTCAGTCGTCTTAACTGTCACAGGATTTGCGCCTATGACCTGACAGATCTTGCGGACCATTTCGAGATCCTGAGTTTCTTCGAGGTTTGCCTCGAACTTAATTTCTACTTTCATTGGCTTGATGATTTTTGATTATGGTGTTCAGAAGTTCAATGTACTTGCTGAGAGATATAGCCGGGTCATGGAGAACAGTTTCATGAAACAGGGACCCGAGGTGGAACACCTTCGTCTCTCCCGTTTTGACCGATAACTCGGCTCTGTAGTTCCCGTTTGTCAGAATACATGTCTCTCCTTTAAACTCGGAGTTCCATGCTCCTCTGTAGAGGTCGTCGACAGATACACGGAGCCAAGCTGCTAAACGGGAGACTTGCTCCGAATTCAACAAGGTTTTTCCGTTGAGAACCCGGTTGAGAGCTGCTCGGGGGAACCGGTTATCGGGGAACAGAATTTCTGCCACTTCTTGAAGCCTGAGCCCCCTCTGTTCAATTAATTCTCTGAGATTGATAGTCATTGTGTTGTCCATGTTGTTTATCCCAAATATAATCAATTTTCCCCTGATATTGAAATTTTTTCAATCTTTTTAATGAAAAATGTTTACTTGGTGAGGAGGTAGACCACCTGAGCAATAAATATGCTCCTCCTGCTGGGGTTAACCCGGGCATATACTTCTCGTAGAGGCTCAATGGCTTTCTCAAGCTTGAGGTCCTCTCCTTTCCTCTTCAACTCCTTGAGAGCCTTATAGACCCGGGTCCTTTCCTGCCATTCCCGAACTTCGGCTTTGTCGTTCCACCAACCAGACACGGGGACAAATTTTGAGCTGAGCACATAGGCGGATTTTCCGTCCTCTGAAAACGGCTGTTGAGTGATGGCTCCAGGAGTACAGTTGGGGTTGATCTTCTTCTCGAACGAGATGGGCTCCGTGTATGTAGGCCCCTCCCCGGGAAGCTTGTCAATTTTCATGTAGTGGAATCCGAACTCGTCTTCATACTTGAATACTACGTATTTTTCGATCTTTTTCATAATTATTTGTTTAAGGTTCTTGCTGATATTCTGCACTTCTCGCCGAAGTAGGTAAATGTCTGACCGTTAGCTGCAATGTCTTTCAGTTCAGACTCAGTATAAGACTCATACTCACCTTCAATATTGATTCGAGTGGCTCCTTGGGAGTTAGCCAAAGCTCTGAAGGAAGTGAAGACTCCCTCCACGTATCCCATTCGAGTGACGATAAGTACCGATTTTACTGTTCTCATAGTTGTGTAGGTTTTTGTTTACACTACAAATATAATACTTCTGCGGTAAATACTACGATAAAATCAGCATTTTTTTTCCGTTTGTTTTGAGAAGTCCCATCATGACAATTTCGAGAGGGTTGGGTGAAGCTGGTTCTGACTGACTTTGGTCTTCCACCAACCTCTCCCACATTGAGCCAGCTTTAAATCCTATGAATGCCAGGAGTTTCTCTTTTCGAGTGAGGGGCTTGTCGCTTTTAATGCCTAACCGGTCAAGGATAGTCTCAATTCCCTCGTTGACAAAATCCGACTGATTGGTAACTGATTCTCTGTGAATAACTCCGAGGAGAACCTCTCCAACATTGCTGGGGTCTTTCAGCTCCTTGGATACGATTCCGTTGTAATAGTTGTCCGATTTGGGGTCCGGATCTGCCGGGAGATCCCAGTTGAATTTTTCTTCCATGTTTTATTATTCGTTAATTCCATACTTACCGCGGACGTATGCTTCGCCAGTCTTGAAGCCCATGCAGACGAGAAGAGCCTCTCGTTTGGTTAAGGTGTTGTCCATGCCGGACAATTCGTTTGCTAACTTAACCATCTCCGACAAGACTAAAGAAACATAACTAACTGTCTCCTCGTCAAGGCTGTCCACTCTCTTCTGCATCCTGTCTACGAGCTCTACTGCTTTGTCGGTGTCCATCTCCGGTCCGATGAGACTGGAGAAGTAGTCATCCCTGATAGTCGGCTGTGCCGGCTCATTCCATGCGATTTTTTTCATTGTGTTCTATTTTGTTTGTTGAAAACCTTTTCGTTGGATGAGGTCCTGGAGCTCCTCTTCTGTGTAGCAGGTGGAGATGAACCCGTTGCTGAAATAGAGGTCGAAAGTACCCGAAGGAAGCTGGGTAACCTTAAGTCCTAAACCGTTGCTATTAATGTAATTTGTAGTTGTCATTGTCTTATCCTTTTGTTTGTATCACAAATATAAGAAAAGTTTTTTGAAGTAAAAAATTTTTTGATTGAAAAATGAGAAAAAAGTTGGGACCCCTATTTTGGGGTCCCGGGAATTAAAACTGTTTGAACCCGTAGTGGTTGAGTTTATGCTCCAGGAGCTGGAATTTCATATACCCCATGTCCAACCCGGTTCCTACCATATTTACGAACGGGATTCGGCTGGTGATGAAGACCTCCATCTCGGATCCCCCGGAGGTCCTGTACCTATTAATAAGTACGTGCTCCTCCGTGAGGGGGTCAAACCTGTCTTTTACATTGGCTGCCCATTTCCGGGTCATCCCGTTTTTCAGTAGGATGGTCCTGAGTTCCGTCATGGTGTAGCAGAAGGTATGGACTCCGTTGTTGAAGGTAAGGCTGAATGCCCATTTGAACTGCCCGGAGGTGAATTTGTTGATCTTGAGTTCGAGTCCCTGATTGTTGGTGTAGGTGATGGTTTTCATATTGTAGTTTGTTTTTGTTTGTATCACAAATATAATACTTCTGCTACAAATACTACGATAAAATGCTGGAAAAATAGCAGAGAAACAATAAATTTTTCATTGTTTCTCACCTAAGTGATTGATACCCAATGGGTTAGGCCCTAAAATCACCCCCGGAGAAACAATGTAAACAATAATTCCTATATAACCTTTTTATGGGGGTCTTATCCTCTTTAAGAACACTATTATCCAATATTAGAACACATATTCCTCATTCAGGTTTTTCTCCTAAACTATTGTTTACATTGTTTACAAGGGCCTAAATCATTGATATTCAATCGATTATAGAGAAACAATGATTGTTTATTATTGTTTCTCATTGTTTACTGCTGGTCCCTGCCACGGGGGCCAATATCCCCGGCTTGTGGACACAAAAAACCCGGGCTTCCCTAAGCCCGGGACGGAGTAGTTTCCTAAAATTTCCAGCTAAAGCCGACCTCATACCCCGATCGGGTCAGCTCGAAGTCCCGCATATAGGATATATCTACTCCGAAATTCCTGTAATATATGCCTCCCCCAGCCCCAACCTGTCCGAATGAGTTAGCCGAAGCTCTCAGATAGGGGGACCATTTCTGGGACCTCGTTTCTTTGATCTGTTCTCGGACGGGGATATACTTGTACGTAAGATGCTGGAGAGTGTTGTATTGGACTGTAGCCTCCCAGTCAAATTGGCCAATTTTGGGATCTTTGAAGAATGTTCCAGCGTATTTCCTGGTCGTATTCCAGTCCAATATTGTCCTTTTTACGCTCTCCAGAGTATCCACCTCCTTTTGGTCCTCCCCAAAACCCCCTCCATTTGTGATTTCTGGGGGTGTTTGGGGAACCTTTTCCTCCTGGCCCTTATAGATATATATCAATTTGATTGGATTCCTAAAACCCTCCCATTTTGGAACCAAATCCGGGACTTTGACCTCCCCCCGAATTGGGGGTAAATCGACGTACTTTATAACGGTCTTTTCCTCGACTGTTTTACGCCCGATTATAAAGCCTATACCTACAAGAACTATTGTGCAGAGTACTCTCTTTAGTAAGTCCATATCGTGTCCTGCGGGAGGGTTTTAGAAGCATCTACGTGGATAAAATTCCCGTCGATGCCTATCCTCCGGATCCGCAATGCAATGGCTGCCTGGAGGATCTTCATCCGATTGGGGCCCGAGGCACACCGGATGTCCACTGCCAAACCTTCGGTGTGAGCACTGTTACCGGACCGTCCTTTGGCCTTATCGTGTTCTTTGGAACGATAAGCGCAATTGAGGACGAGGGGGATGCCTGCCTTTTCACGGAGGTCATCCAGGAGATCGAGAAAATCCTGGTCCATGTCTTCAATGGAGCAGGACGGGTTGCATCGCTCGAATTCTTCGGGCTTAAAATACTTACTTGTCTTCATGGCATTCAAAGTCTATTTGAGTTTTCTTGCTGACCGATCTCTCCATGTATGACCGGAGAGCTCTGAATATAGGGTGATTCGAAATGATTGCGGAGTTCTCCAGAAAGCTCCAGAACTCTGTTCCGACGATGAAGGCAGCGAAGAAGTTGGCAAGGTTGAGACCCCCCAAGTTCGGGAGGACATGCACGTCAAGCATGTAGGCCATGCCAATACCGATAATGCTGAGCCCCAACTTCCAACACGTGTCCCACATTTTCTCGCTTTTGAACACATATTTTTGATGGGCTCGTTTGTGGCGCTTGTAGTCAGCAATATTTCCAGTTATGAAGTCGACGATAATGGCAATACAGACACAGAGGATAAGGCCCTGGACCGGAGCTAAAAGCCCCCAAAACCCCGCAATGCTCCCGCATATCCATTTTCCCGCTCTCATTACTTCTTCCTCCATATCTGTTAAACTTATAATTTATTACGTCCTATAATCATTTTACGAGACGGGGACTCCTTGTATTCAGTACATGGAGTCAGTAACCGCAGAGCTTTAAGGTGATTTATAGCCTTCTCGAGGTAGGCTTCCCCGATGTTCCGTGCTTCGTTCGAGCTACGGATGATGATGTTGTCTTCTACTCGAGTGCTGAATTCGCCATCTTTGTACCTCACCCCGAAGGCAGTGGGGTTGATTGGATTGTTGACGATGAATCGGGAATACGCAATGTATGCAATGGCGATCTTGAGTCCTTCGCTTCGACCATCCCCGGAACAACCACCATCATAATACCCGCCTTCCATGGCGGCAGTGTACTGATCTTTTGTAATGGTTACGTCCCCGTATTGGAAAGGACCGGGGCCGGAAAAGTCTGTCTCGTCGAGCCATCTGTAGAGGTTGGCTCCTATGGCATCCACCAATCTGAGGGTCTCAGCCTCCCGGATGTATGGCTCCAGTCTGGCCGGATCGTTGATGTTCTCGGCTATCGGCCGAACATTCCGAAGGTCGTTAGAGTTGAGTATCATCGGGCATGAGTTTTATAATCTCCTCATCGTAAAGACCGTAAATGAGCTTGAGCATATTCCTCTTCTGGATAGTAGAGAGAGCCTGGTCCCGGATGATCTCCAGGATCTGTGTCATGTTCTCCTTTCCGACTCTGTCTGCTATGGACTCACCGGCATTATAGGTAAGAGACTGAATAGCGAAGTCGGGATTTTCCAAAGGAGCCCACCAGTACTCGAATATTGATACGAAAGTCTCCTCCAGTTGCTGACGCTCCCGGACGGTAACAGAATTGTAGTACTTGTAGGCATTGGTCATGAGGTCAGCCCCGAAGTTAGCCCCCACGTCAACAGCCCGGAGGATGGGGGGCTGCTTGAAGGCTTGACCAATGTTCTCGGGGATTACTCTTTGGGTTACCTCGAATGCTTTGTCGTAATTCTCCCCGGAGAATCTTATGAACTGGGGCACCTCGTCTTTGGACTTACACTGAATGTACCACAGTTGAGAGGTGTTCTCGTCTCCCTGAAATTTGTTGAGCTCTTTCTGCGTCTCATTGACTTGGGACTGGTCTTGAGTCTCGTCCTTGATGTCTACCAGAATGCCCGCTGACAAGAAGTTGGAGCATGCGTTTCGACCGGCTACATTGGCAAGTGCTTCCTCAGTTCTCATGTCTGTCATCTCAGCGATGAAGATGGGGACCGGATAAGAGGGACTACCTTCGGAATCTCCGGAGAAGTAGAGGATCTGGCCATTGTAATTGTCCCATCCGCCAGCTTCTTCTACCTGGTTCAGGATAACCTCCGGATCCGGATTGAAGAGATGAAACCACTCAATGTCAGACGGAGACCATCGGGATCTCGTCTTGTCTCGGTGACCCCAGTCGGGGTGATATGCCGTCCGGCCAATGAATCCATCGTCGTCTGCCTTCGCAAGTCGGAGAGACTCGAACGGAATGTGGTGGATCGAGCTGACGCGGAAGTTCATATTGTAGTTAACATGGATGGCGAACCCATGCCATAACGTGAAGTCTTTGCAGACCATGCGGAGGATCTTGTCGAGCTTCTCCCCTTCTTTGTTGACCCGTAATTTGTAGATGCCGGGATCTTTGAATCCGTGACCGTATACGAAGTCATTGTATATGCTCAAGCAGGCATTGCCGGTCTTTGAAGCCTGAACAATCTCGCTGACTGTCTGGGGAAAGTCGTTGGTATCTCCGTATGTTTGGATGCCATATTGTCTCCAGTCCCGGGATTCGAACTGAGGAGCTGATTTAATCTGTGCAACTTTCATACTGGCGTAATTTTAATAGTAGGAGGGACGGGAAGCGACCCCGTCCTATTACCAGTCCTATTTGGACCCTCCTTTTTTGGCTCCCTTCTTGGGAGCCTCCGAAACGGGATTGACTACCCGGTTGTAAGCCTCTTCGATCTCCTCGGCAGACATTTGCGAGTCTGCATAGGCTTCTTTGATGGCTTCCAGATCCATCCCGGCGTCGATGAATTCCTTCACTTCCGCGTCGATGTCGGCCGGCTTCTCCTCGGTCTTCTCCTCGGTCTTCTCCTCGGTCTTCTCCTCGGTCTTCTCCTCGGCGGATGCCGAGTCGAGAATGGCATGGATTGCCTCCATGGCTTTGGAGTACTCATCGAGCTTGGCGTTCAGCTCGATCTGTTTCTTGTTCAGCTCTTCGAGTTCGGCTTTGACGGACTCGATCTGCTTGCTCAGAACCTGAGCCTGACGCTTCTTGATTTCCACGTCCTTGTCCGGCATTTCCTTGCCGTAACGTGCCATGAACTTCTCCAGCCGGTCGTTCAGATCTTCGGGGACCCGGGTGAAGTACGAAAGTGCATCCTTATTGAATGCGATGTGGTACAAGCAAAGATCCTCCGTGATGTTCCTCGGGGTAAGGATCTTGCTGAACTCTTTGTTGATCGGATCATGGAGCAGAGTGCCTGCTCGGAGATCGTAATCGGGGTGTGCTACGTTTTTCATTTGTTCTTCTGTTATTCGTCTTAGTGCTAAGTCGGCTTCGATCAGGCAGAAGCCGCATCGGGAAACTGACTTATTCAAAAAGTATCGAGAAAGTTCATCTACTTCTCGATGGAGAGCGGGGTTCTTTTCCAATTCCAATGTATGGGCCCGATAGGCTTCGCCTTTCAGGGACCCATACTTGGATTGGTAAGCTCTCAGTCTTTCGAGCATGTCAGTCATAGCCGTTACGATTTAGGCGTTCCGGCGTATGTGGTGAGAATGACTACGTATTCCCCGTTGACATAGTCCTTACGGATGTCTGTGTCAGCGACACTTGCTCCCCAAGTTGTTGCAGTTCCAGCCGAGCCCTTAGTGTACTGAAGAACGGGGGGATTTGCAGCTGTTTGGCCAGCGGCGTTCAGGAACACGTAATTTGCCGGAAGACCAGACCCCGGGAATGCCTCTGCCGGCTTGGTGGAAGTTGGCGCAGGAGGCATGGTAACCGTTCCGGAAATGTTGGTACACGAGGACCTCTGCAGAGTGAGTGGCACGTCGTTACCAATTTTAGCCTGACCTTCACTCGGATAGAATCGCAGGATAGCCGGTACAGTACACTCCGTTCCGCCAGCCAGAAGCCCGTCTACCATGAGGTCGGTGGTCTTCTCGTCCGTGTTGAAGAGGCTCATCGGGAGCGAACCTTCCTGAGCGATGGTGCCGTTGGCCAGAGTTACCTGGTAAGCGACGCCGTCGGTCATTTCGGTAGTGACAGTGATTTCGGTGAGCTCCAGACCCGAGTCCCAGCCATACACCTCGTACTTGGTGTCCCCGTTGTCGCCGGTATCGTTGTTCTCAACGATAGCGATGACGCGGGCATTGGTCAGACCGTTAACGAACTTCTTGGCTGCTTCCGACTTCTTGAAGATCCGGACAACCACGTTGTGCTGGTGAGTCTTGAGGTACGTGCCAGCATTGATGGTGTCCGAGCCAACTGTTGCGTTGGGCAGCGAGTCGACTTCATAACCAGTGGCACCGGCCTTGAGGATGAGCGAAGAGATAACGTTGTCAGTTACAACAGACTTCGATTTGTCGACGTCCGAGTAGCTGAGGAGAATCACCCTGGCGGTGGTGCCGGCGATTGCCGGCTTACCACACACCTGGTTGGTGAATCCTGTTTTGATTTTAGAACAATCAAGTCCTGCCATTTTCTTAGATTTTTGATGATTAGATACCTACAGAGAACAGATCCGGGTTGGTGAGCTTGGCATCCGCCCGACCCATGAGTTCTACGTAGACCGCGCGGTCTTTGTACTCGTACCAGACCCGCATCTTCTCGAAGCTGTCGATTGCATCAACACCTACGCCGAGGACGCTCTTCGAGGTGAAGAGGATTCGATGAGGGTTATTGAGCTTCGTGCCAGTGTCTTCCGACGTAACGATGATCTTGTCCCAGATGGGCATTGCGATGACCGGGATGCCATTGAAGCTGAGAGCCTCCATGCCATTCAGCAGAGCCAAGCGAGCCGATTCCAGGCAGCAAGCGTCCATAAGAGACTGCTGATAGGCATCGTAGACCGACTGGGTAACGAGGATAAACTTGTCAGACTGCTGACGGAGCAGAAGCGGGGCACTGAACACGACCGACTGGATGTACTCCTTGGCCTTGTCCGGAGTAAGTTTCTGAGCTGCGTAAGATGCCCCGGCATTTTCCGTAATTGTTGCTCCGCGCTGGGACGGATTGGCTGTAACCTGTGTGGTAATCTGTTTCCAGAAACCGTTGATGATGGTGAAGAATTTCAGGTCGAGACCGTCCGTAATGATACCACTATTGGTAACGTCCTTGGCGTCTTTGTCGTTGAACCAGAACAGGCGGTACCAGAAGTCCATGATGGAGCGCTCAAGAACCTCGATGACGATGTTCATGTAGTCTGTGTCCGTGAAGTCCGGAATGTCGACGCCGGTGCGGAGAGAGTAGATAGTTGCCGACTGCTGAAGGTCAGTGTAACACTGGGACAGGAGGATCTCCCAGGTGCCGGGTTCCCATTTCAGCTTGCGGGTGTTGATGTTCCACGGCTGAGGAGTCGGGTTACACCCGGTGTTGACCACGCCGACCATGCCACCCTCCCCGATGTAACCCACCTCGGTGTTAGTGACGATGTCGGGGAAAACTGTGTGAATGGAGTTGATGTCAGGACCCTGAATGGTGTCCTCCATAATCATCTCCGAGATTGCCTGAATGACCCGTCCACAAAAAGTGAACTTGTCCATGTCGAGGAATCCGCCGTTTTTAACTGCCATAGTTCTTAAAGTTTTTGAGTTTGACTACTTGAGGATCTTTTTGGCAGCGTTGACCTTCTGGAGCTTTTCGCGAGCTTCGTTTTTCAGGTCAGCTGCCGAGGGTTCGGGCTTCTTGCCTCCGGGCAGAACCGTCTTGCGGTTCTTCGGGCGGTAGTTGCTACCACGGAGGTTGCGGAGTTCATTCTCCTGCTCCTCGATGAGGTTCGTTGCCTCGTCGAGCATCGCCTCCAGTGCTGCAACGCGGTCCTCGAGAGACTCGGTGTCCTCCATCTCGATGCTGGTGACGATGTTGTCCTCGACAGTAACCACCCGGCCGTCTTCCAGAACGACAGTGCCCGACGTCTCGCCGTTGGCGAGAGTTGCCTCTACACCTTCGGCCAGATTGTCCTCTTCACCTACGGTCTGGAGAACGACCTGACCCTCAGCATCCAGATAGTCGAAGTTGGCGGGAGCGCCTTTCTTGCCATTCCGGAATGCCTTGACTTTGCTCATGAATTTTTCATAAGCGCTTTTTTCGTTTTTTGCCATAGCATTAAAAATTTGGTTTGTGTTGTATGAATTGATTTTGGAAATGAATCCCAAGTCAAGAAGTGATTTGGCATCGTGGATGCGTTCCTCATGCATGACATTGCGGAGCCGTTCCCGGTCCTGACCTGTTCTCTCGACATACACGTCAAGAATAGCCTCCTCCTCCAGAGCAAGCTCCTCGGCAATGCTGCGAGCGTCGTCTGAAGTGAGCCAATCCCCTACAGGCATGTATACCCGGTGGATGAGTGCCCGGCAGTTCCGGTTGGCTGACCGATTCTCGGTCGGAGCTGCCAACAAGATACACACTGCCATCGAGTGGCATCCCCCGACAATATTTGTATATATCGTCCTCCCGCTCATGCGAAGAAGATCGTAAATCTTGAAGCCCTCCTCAACAGAGCCCCCGTCACAGTCAATGTTGATGCACACCTCCTGTTCGTCGGGGTGTTCATCAAGTACCCGGCGGAAGGTCTCCACGGAGCAGATCTCTGAAGCCCCACCCCAAAGCTCCATCATGACCCGATTCTCTTCGGAGTCAATTGCGCCTTTTAAGTTGATGAATATCATGTGCCAAATTATTTCGATACAAATATAATTATTCCTAATAGATATTGAAATACTATTTGTGCTGGATTAATTAAAAATTAGCCCGGTCCTGAATCTGCACGTAGTTAGCGTCTTCTCTCCGGATGTCTTCGATTGTAGCAATCACTCTCACCTGTCCAAATGCTTTCTGAATTGCCCTCTCCATGTCAAGCCGATTCATGGGTTCCGGCGTCTCAGCAAATGACCTGAGAGCATATCCTCCGTCCGACCCAACTTTAGTGAATGGTACTCCGCCACCAAGTTCATTTATGGCTGACAGGAGAGGCAGGAACATGCGGCTCGACTTCTTGTTGATGATGGTCTCGCCTCCTTCGGCCTCAATGTGCACTCCCCCAGCGGCATGACTGGGTCCCTCAATGTATTTACCTCTTGCGGCTTTCGGCAGAGGAGCTGCCCAAAGAGCTGCCATTTGAATTGCCCCCAAAGCTGCAGCTGCTGCAATGAACGGTATAGCTAAAGGAAATCCCATTTTAGCCGATGCCATGATGGAGATGGCAGTATTGATACCGATCTCGAAGGATCCCATTGCCCTCTCCCGGATAGCTTGTTCCCGTTCGATTTTGGCCAACTCCTTCTCCTTCTGTTTCTCCATCTTGATTTTCTTCTCGTTGTACTGGGCCTCCGTGATTTGGCCATTAGCGTACATGTTTGCCAATGCCTGCTCCTCCCGGCTGTATTGTTCTTCTACCTCCTGAACCCGACGCTCCCCCAAAGCACTGGCCAAGTCGTTGAAAGCATTGGCGAAGCCGGAGGCCATTTCTGCATACTCCTGGAGCTTCTCGATCCTCTCCTCCCACAGAGCTTCCTCGTTCTCAGCCATCTCGAGCTGGATCTGAGCAATAGCATCCTCGTTCCCTTGAGCTGCTGCCAACTCAGCCTCCAGGTACTTCTTGCGGATTTCATACTTGGACTTGTGGTTCAGTTCAGCTTGAGTGAGCTCCTTGTCGAGGTCCATTTGCTGGAGGCGAAGATTGTTGGCTCGGAGCTGGGCCTCCTGCTCATAGGTTTTCTCCCCGGCAGCTTTCCTGGCTTCGATTTGTTTCTGGAGCATCTCATTCTCGAGCTCCAGCTTCTTTCTCTCGTTGTCCGCTGCCTTTGAGAGATCTTCGGCATACTGTTCGTTGAGAACTTGGTTGAACCGGTCAAGTTGCTGTTTGGTAGCGTCCTCGCGGATCTTTTTGATTTCATCCTGGAGGTTCTGCTGAATCTGTTTCCCGAGTTCGGCTCTGTTGACCAGGAACTGCTCATAAGCGGCATACTCTTTCTGGTATTCCTCCTCGCTCATACCTCTCACGAACTGAGGAGGCTGAATGTTGGCCAGCTCCTTCATGGCGTCCTGGTACTTCTGAGTAACCTGGGCAATCTGCATGTCGACTGTGCCTCCGGAAGCTACAGCCAGAATGTTGGATCTCACTCCGGCAAGGTAGTCATTAAGCTGTTTGGCTTGATTCTCGTAGAACTGCTTATCGGACCGAGCCATGGCATTCAGAGCCGTCTGATACTCCTTGTTAGTGATTTTGCCGTGAGCTTTCTGGAGAGCGAGACGTTCCCGGGCTCCATCCTGAGCTGCCTTGTAGAGTTTCCTTTCATACTCCATCCGGATGGCGATGCTCGTAGACTGGAATGTTGTTTGGAACCTGAGATCATCTTCCCGGATCTTCTGCATGGCTTCCGAGTTCTTCAAAGCAACCTCCAGAGCCTTATCGGCAATGGACTGCTGAGCCTCCCGATTGGCTATTGCAATCTCGAGAGCCAAATTGGCAACTGCAGCTCCTTCATTCTCGATTGTCCGGAACAGTTCTTGGTATCGGCCTTTCAAGTCGTCGAGTTCCTTTTTGGCCTCCTTGTATTTGTCCGAGCTTCCTGACCACGTGTTGAGCTCCTCCTCCTTGGCTGCAATCACCTTCTTCAAGGAGTCGAACTCATCCATTGCAGCCATCTGTCTTTGACGAGCTGCACTCATCTCAATCTCGCGGAGCTTGTTGGCTGTTTTGAGCTGAGCTTCGGCGATCTGTTCCGACGTGGCATGATTGGCTTTGAGGTTCTCGATCTCCCGTTTGCCCCGGATCTCCTCGGCTTTGGACAGAGTATTTCGTTTAGTCTCGATCTGGTCCAGTACATACGTAGAGGCTTCGGCAGCTCGATTGTATGCCTCCATTGCCCGGGTTGCTCTCTCTTGAGCTTCCGTATTACTGTTAAATGCGTTCGTAAGAGCAACCACTCCAGCCACCAATCCGCCCACTGCCGCTGCCACCAATACAACGGGATTGGCAGCCAAAGCAGCGTTCCAAAGCCATGTAGCAGCTGCTGCTGCTTTGGTGAGGATATTGCCAGCCCCTTGGACAGCATTCTTAGCAGCTATCGCTTTCGTCTCAGCGAGAGTCTGGTTGATACCAACCAGCTGAACCAAGTTGGCTGCAGCTCGATATGTGGCCTCCGTCTTGGAGAGAGCTGCCTGGAGAGAGGACAAAGAAGACAGAGCTGTGATGATGGTTATCATCTTCGTCATGGTAGCATTGAGCTCCTCGTTCTCGCTCCCCAGTACCTGAGTGGCTGTGGTCCATAAACCGTAGACGGAAGTGATTGCCGAAGTTGCATCCGTGACAGCGACCAGTGTGTCGATTCCTCGTCCAGTCTGGTCGATGGCTGTATTGACTGTGTCCTCTGCAGCCTTGAGCTCCCCAGCTCGCTTGACCATCTCCTTGAAGGATGCTGAACTCGTATCCCCGGCTTGAGCCATTCGAATAAGGGTGTCGGTCAAGTCATTGAGCTCCTGTTTCAGGTTATCCGTTGCTTTCTCGTAGTTACCAACGGATCGGCGGTAGTCCCCAAGTGCCTCCTCCTGAGCTTTGAGCTCCTCAGTGGTCTCTGCAATACGCTTGCCGAGCTCGGCTTTACGAGCCGCGTCCTTCATTGAGTTGCCCAGCTCTGCAAACTCGGCATTGTCCAAAGCCAGCTGGGTTCTAAGTTTTGCTAAACTTGCCTCCTGTTGGTTCTGGAGCTTAATATTGTTCTGGATTTGCTTCTGGTACTTGTTCGCCTCGCTGTTGATTGCCTTGATCTGGTTGTCAAGCGCATAGTATTCTTGAGCATTCTCCTCGGTCACTTTGCCCAGAGCCTTCTGCTGATCCCTCAACTCCTGGGACCGGAGTTTCAATTCGGCTAACGTCTTGAGAGCATCCTCAGCTGTTACCTTGACATTGTAAATTGTGCTTTTCTGTTCTTCGGCCATATCACATTCGTATTAGGTCTACTTTGGTTATCTTTCCAGCTTGAAAATTGTTAATCTTAGAGACGTAGAACCAGAACCCATGCTCCTCCAACCATATCGGGTTGAATAGGTCCAGACTCTGAATGTCAAACGAGTCCAGAAGGATTTGGGTCTGTAGGACCTTTGGTCTTTTAAGTATGTTATTGATGAGCTTGTCGTAGTACTTCGGAACGTAGTAATTCAAATTTTTGAAATATGCCGTGTATAGTCGTACTCGGGTAAGAGTGTAGCCTACACTTACCTGGGGCCACATATAGTCAGACTTATTGATGTGGACGACCATCGGCTTACTGAGAGCATTGTACTCCCAAGTCGTCTCGGTCATTTCTCCGTTCTCCATCCGACCTCTATTGATGGTCCAAATCGGGTAGTTAGCAAGTGTGTGGGTCTTGCTCGTACTGTCCTCGTCATAGAGGTCTTGGTTGAGCCCTGCCAAGAACCCAATTTGGAACAGGAGTTTGGTGGGCTGGAGGTTGACGTCCGGGATGCTGAACTTGTACGAGTCAGTAACGTTGTTGTCCTTGTTATCCTCTAACTTTATCTCGTTGGACTGGGCATAGCTGGACAATTGGAACGTAAGTTTGGTGTCCTTTCCTTTGATCAGTTTGTCAGACCAATTCTTCCCGGACGAGCTTCGTCTGTTGTAGAACTCCTGAATCGAGTATGCTCTTGCTACTTTGGTAGCGGGATTCACGTCGACGGTTAGCCCGAACAGCTGGAAGAAAGCTTTGACTATGTCTCCCAAGCTCTTAAATCCAGTCGAGGCCAGGAGGTCATAGGTTAGCCCGGGCTGGGGCTTATCCCCCGGCGAAGTTTCCGGAACGGGAGGAGCAGTAATGCTGACCGGGAACCTCATGTCATACTGATTGACAGAGGGATTGACTGTTTTGAGAGATCCGGACACAAGGATGTGCTCTCCTGCCTCCATCGGGATGTCGACCGAAGCGCTGCCGGAAGATCCGGACGACCAGGATCTGGTCAACACTATAGCACTGGTCCCGTCGTTCTTGTAATGGGTAACTTGGACTGCCACCGATCCATTCCGGATGGCAGAAATATTGGACCATGAGAAACTGAACGTGATGGTAGTGTCCCACAGAGTCATCCATGAAAATGTTCCTGCTACAGATCCCATCAATAGACGCCCGGCGACCGGGTCACTGAGAGTTACTCCCGGATACCCTTGCCATATCACCCCTACCGTAGTACCAATCGGGGGATCCTGGATCCAGCCAGTTCCGGATGCTTTTGGAGCCTTGGGATTGTCTGCCAAAACGGGGTAAGTGCAAGGCAAAAACATTTCGGCTCGGTCGACGGGGTCCACGTCGGTCTCGAGACTGTAGCCTGCTCGATCGAAGATCCATGTCACCAAGTCATACCAGTTGAGGTGGGGGTAGAACTTGTCCAACTCCCTGACTTGCCTGATTGCCTCCATGGAGACAGGGGGGATGTTCGGGTTCTTTTGTAGAGTTGCATATAGCCAAAAATACAGGACTTTAGATCCCTCGGAGCCGGAGAGGTATCGCTCGGCCTGTCCCATTGTGTCCGTGTACCACTTGAGGAGGAACATACCATCCCCGGGGTCCTTCGCGTCAGTGTTGTTGAGGGTGTCGAACAAGTCAGCGGTTGCCCCGAGGATCTGGACCCCGATCGATGTATCTGATACGTCTACGATGTTCAATACTGCTCCAGCCGGGGATATGAGTGCTCCCTCATAGAATAGTTGGCAAGGAAACTTCATGTATGGCACATATGAGCCTGAGCCAACTACAAAACTGAATTGGAATGCTTGCTCGTTATGGGTCGTCCTGGGCAGACCGATCCGCTGGGAGTACAAGGCATTCCTGTCTTTCAGCTCCGCCAGATTGTTGATCTGGTAATTCATCGCAGGAGCATCCAGCGGGAGGTCCAGTGACCAGACCTCGCCGTCAATGCCTTTCATGAGTAGTTCGTAGTTCATATTACCACTGAGTTTGTTCGTCAATAAGCTGGAACTCGTAGCTAACAGTGTTCCGTGGGGCCTTAGTGTCCCAAGTCAGATCAGTATCATCTACGAGGACTCGTTGCCATGCCCCGACTGAGTAGTTGTAAACTTGGACCAAAGGCGAGAGAGCAATTCCTTTGAGCAAGTTGAAGTCGTTCTCATCAAGCTGTTCTGCTCCTGCTTGGACTATGTTCTTAAACTCCGGAGCTAACTCGCCTCTCGTCTGTGAGGCATAGGGGTCTCTGGAATTCGCTAATACGTATTGGTCTCCCCGGTCAACCTCCTGCGTATACTTCTTGTGTTGCTCAAACATGTAAGTGTCCCATCCGCCTTTCTGGTTTATCCAGCGAATGTAGAATGGGTTGCAAGGTACCTCCGTATCTACGAATATGATGTTCCATGCTCCATAAGGGTGTGCTCCTCCGGAAGGTCTGAGTTTTACGTAGTCGGCTCCATCGCTAACCTCATCATCAAATTCGTACACAAGTGGGATGTTGAGTCGGCTGGAAATATCAAATTGAGTTTCGGCAGAAGCTCCCGTAATTTTAACACGAACGTCGACCGGGATAGCGGGGAAAAGGCCCGAAGCTCCTTTCGGAAATAGTGTGACGAAATACGGGTACCCGTAGTATTTCTTCACGTACAGGTTTCTGTCGCTATCGGGAGTCCGGTCAGTCAATGCCAGTCCTATGTTAGACATGGAGAAGTTGACGTTGTGACCCCGGGGTCTAACTCCTCGGGAGGCATATCGAACATTGAAGTTTTGTTCGCCGATACCTCTGTAAGCATATGCCGATATGAGACTGTAGTCAATGGCAAAGCCGATGAGTGAGTTTGCGTACGGAAATGTTCTTAATCTGTCGTCCCGGAATCCGGCTTTAGCTAAAAAGCTGAGATCGTATTTCTTCTTCGGCCCGAATCCCGAGTCTCTGGAGATGTCGATGCTTTCAGATAATACGTTCGCTGCCATCACTGAACTGGGACTATAGCGGATAAAGTTTTGGCCGTATGCCAAAGACATGTTGTTCAATGTCACCTTTTTACCGGCAGTTGACCCCTTGACCCCAGCATAGACTAACAGTACAGTGGTGGGTCCGGTTATAGCAAGATCTGTCCTTACTTGAAATCTCCATGACATGGAGGATCCAATAGCCAAATTCGTTGTAGCCATTTCAGTCCCTTCAATAACAACTCCAGAAGCAGTCCCCTGGTACAAGGAGACGGATATTTCAGTTGCATTGCTTGATACGCCAAGACCAACTCTGAAAGCATACCATTCCCCTGCTACCATTTTGCGGAAAATCGGAAATCCTTTGTAGAAATAATTGTTTGTGCCTCCAGAGTTGTCTATCACCTCCGACGCCTCGTTGTCAACAATGTTAAGCGAGATCATGTTGGCCTCATCGAAGTTTTGGGTCTCGACCTCGAGTCCAAGTGTGGAGTCGTCAGTCTCAACTGGTATTTGCGAATATGCTGAGTATAAAGAATCCTCAGCCGGTTGATTGGTAATTGCCATATCGCGTTATATTATATATCCGTGGTCCATATTGTTGTCAGGAGTGAATGCTTCTTCTATGAGGACCTTCATCGTGTTGTCCAAGTGCTGAGCCAAGTACTCCTCGAAGTTATCAGCGGGAGTGTCGACCAGGTCAACGTAAATGTGATTGCGATAAAGCTCCGAGCCTTCCCGTTTTATCTTCCATGCAGTGGCATTTCCGAATCGGACCAGGTCCTTCGGGTCCGAGAAGGTGATTCCTTTGAGCTTTGCCCACTCCATGATTATCTGTCCCAAATTGGCGGGTATCTTTCCAGGACCTCGTCCCCGGATGAGAGTGTAGAAGTAGTTCGGGGCTTCGATTGTTCCCCAAACTGTTTCGCCTTCCCGCCCCGTCTGGACTGTTATCTGAGCATAGGTTCTGCCGGAGGCTTCCTGCCCGGCGTCCTGTGATGCCCGGATGATCTCGTCCCTCATCTGGGTGAGTCCCTCAGCCAATATCTGTTCCAGTCCTACCGCCATTTGTTTCGAGGTTTGCGAGCATTGGCTTTCTGCTGAGCCTTACGCTCCAGTTCCTTGTTCAGTCGCTCCCGGAAGAGGTGACTCTGCAAGTTGGTGAAAAGGAGGTTGTACACCTTGCCGTATTTCCATTCCAGGATCTCGTCCGGGTCCTTCGAGTAGTCCTTGGCCAGTGCAGTGATGGTAGCCATCTCGCCAACCAACAAAGAAAACTGAGCAATGCCGGCTGCCTTTTCCTCGGCACTGGGCTCGTACTTGAGCTCAGTCTGTTCTCGCTCGATCCAGTATTTAATGCCCATGAGGACCTCATACCAGTACTCGACAATTTCTGAGGTGTTCCTCAGACTCCATTTGACGCCGAGACATTGCATGCCTTCTTTCATCTTGTCGATGTCGGTCATCTCCTTGTCAGTGATAATCCGGCCAAGCTCTATGCGTTGGCCGAACGTCATCTGACCGCCTTTTATGTCGATTCGCTGTATCATTTTATGTAGCAGTGTTTGAGACTCCAATAGGACTCAGGAATGTCCTCGACTTCTACTTTGCTAACGATGAACCTAAAACCCGGACCCATGTCAGGATACGTCACACTCGACTTCTTCCATCCGTCCTCTTTGGTCCATGCGTAGTCTACAACAACGTCCCCGGTTTCATCCAAACTAAGCTGAGCAACAAAATTGTCTGTTTGCGAGATGGTGAATACCAGTAGCGGGAGACCCACTGCGTGGAACAAAGATTGGGACCATGCAGGAGGATAGACCGGCATGGGCAAGTCCTGGCGGTCGAAGAACAAAGTGCGTCCCGACAAGTCAAACCCGGGCTTTACCACTTCAAGGAGGGGGCGCCAGATTTTGTCCTTGTAGGCATCCAAGCACCAGTCCTGTTTGAAAGTGAACTCCAGTCCGACACTTACTTCGTTGGCGTCGAACCTGGCAGACGGGTACAACACCCGAACGGTGTTCATGATGTCGGGATATTGCTTGACCAGTTGTGAGTTCTTGAGCAAGTAGAGGAAAGGCCGGACCATCTGCTCCTCGATTTGGTTCTTCAACTCCAGACGGCCGATGGTGGGAGAATTCTTGCTGAACTTCGTATCGCCTTTGTAGGCATCGTTGGCCATCGGCTCGAACTTGCAGAAGTAGACTTGCATAATGGTACGCTGAGTGGGGTAGCCCCGATATGGCGTATCGTAGTAACCAGTGGTGGGCTCCTCAACATAGACGAAGTCGGACGAGGTCCGATTGCCGTCCGAGTCTGTCACGAACCTCTCCATCGTGTCCACTTTGACGTTCAGCATCCGAGCCTGGTCACACTCAAAGACGGCCAGAGGATTGACCATCTTTACCATGTTGCGGATGAGGGTTATGATGTCCAGTATCATCGTTTTGCGGGAATTATGATTTTGGCGGACTTCATGCCAGTCGCCTTCGGCTTTATCTCGAATATCATTCGCATGATGAGCATGTCCAGGAAGTCCGGTGACCTGCCGAGGAGCTGCTTCATGGTGTCCTTGGAGATGAGCTCTCGCTTCTGCTCAGCGGAGTTCGTGTTCTTGGACTTGAGAACCGTCATCTCCTGCTTGATCTTCTCCTGAACTTCTGGAGAGCAGATGATGTGGATCTGGCGCTTGTTGATGAGCTCCGCCAGCTTGAATGCGCACTCCGACTTGATGTTGTTGTACGTCTTGGAGTCAATGGCTGATTGTCCCCCGTGGAACTCGCGAATGCCTTTCAAGTAGCTCTCCAAGTAGAACCCAAGTCCGTCAGCGTCGGAGACGATGCTGGACCGGGGGACTTTTAGACCGGTAGCCAATTTGGCGATCTTCTCCTCCATCTCCTTGCCTTCCGAGAATCCTTTTGCGATGGGGATCCGGCAGACCATGCCATCCCAAGTTCCAACTACCCAATTGTCTCGTCCTTTCCCAGCAAGGTCAGTGCTGATGAACCTGTTGCCCGACGGGAGTACGAACTCATTGCAGAACATGTCGCACACTGCGTCATAGTCGACCAGCCAATTCGGATCATCGTCATACTCCCAGTTGCCAAAGACCAATCGCTCGATCTGCGATTGGGTCAGGTTCTGGAGAAGTCCTTCGATGTATCTGTCCGGGAGAGTCTTGTTGTCCTGGGGCAGAGCTTTGACGAATCGACGCCAAGGAGGCAGCTTGTTCTCCTTCCACGGCTTGTAATAGTCGGTGTACAGGAAATTGTTGGACGGGTTGCAGGTGATGAGGAGTTTGGGAGCCAGCTTGTAGACGTCATTCTTCCATCGACCGATGGAAGCCTGGAGGTTGGTCTTCGCCTCGCGAATAAACTCTCCGCCTTCTTCGATCCATCCCCGAGTCATCTGCATGGAGCCAAACCTCTCGTACATTGGGTCACTGGGGTTATACTTGGCATCGATCAGGTAGATGCGGCTTTTGTTGTACAACTCGAAGAAGTTATATTGTCCATTGAAATGGTAGTAGTTCTCCGTGATACCCCAGTGGGCGAATACCTCGTAGAGGGAGGGAATAGTGTACCGGACTAAGTCAGCGGCCGTCTTACGCGCAATAAAATAAAAGGTCTCCGGGTAGGTGAGGGCATCGCCGGCTATCAAGGAACACCCGAGGTACGATTTGCCAGCACCTTTCGTGCCAGCATACAGAATGTCAGTGACCGAGTCATCAAGCCATAACCGAGCCACTTCCTTCTGTTTCTCGTTGCCTTTGGTGTCAAATTGAAGCCGGCGTCCCATTTTATTTTACCTCCATTCCGGTTATCTGTTCGAGAGTGATGCCTCCCGTCAGGTTGACATTGGTCTTGCGTCCTTGAAGCACCTGGATGAGGCTGGCAGCGTACTTGCCAACCAGTGCTCCCTCAATCTGCTGAGAATTGATGGCGTCCTCGATGGTGCCCCCAATTGCAGCTGCTACCGGGTCTCCCGTGAGTTCCCCGTACTCAACAGGATTGAGTCCAGCGAACAGCCTAAATGATTCGATGGTCATCGGGCGGGAAATGTAGACGCTGCAGTCTTCGCCATTCTTATTCTTGTGAGACTGTGAGAAATAGTTATCCTGCATGAATTTGCAGTACTCGATGAATGCAAAATAAAGCTCCTCCGCATCGGTGGGCTTTACAAATTCCCCGGCGTCTCGCCTTTTCTGTCCCTCCTCCATATAGGCGAGTGGACTCATTTTATATGTACTTCGTGCCATGCCTCAAATATAATCAAACCTTATACAAATTAAAAATTTATTTCTGCACAACAATCCCCGGAGCGTTTGGCCCCGGGGATCTTTATTTATTCGCTTACGCGAATGAGGGTCACACCGAACCACAGGAACTTGACCGAAATGCCGTTCGGCCAAATCATACCTTCGTGGACCGTGGCGATGGAAGGGGTCCAATTACAGTACTTGGTATTGACCTCCGAGTATAAAGCCCAGTTCTTCCCGAGCTGCTTAAAGTGTTTTGCTTTCATTCTTGAAAATTTTTAATTTCGTATGCGCGAGTACCGTCAAGTATTTGTGGGTCGAGAGAAGGCCCAATTTGGCACCAATTCTACTGGACCAATTTGGCACCAATTCTACTGGACCAATTT
>OLWJ01000038.1_pt1 | contig 31092 bp, 27 predicted proteins | sample 1674291 | NCBI WGS metagenome assembly OLWJ01 (sample SAMEA103958159, study PRJEB25191) | human gut metagenome | biome: human-associated habitat [ENVO:00009003]; feature: intestine environment [ENVO:2100002]; material: feces | place: Germany | collected 2013/2015
AGTTCCATCGTGTTTTCTCCTTAAAGGCAGGTCTTTCTATTATTTTCTTGGTATCCACACTTCGAAATAATCATATTCGCTCCATCCTCCTACTTTGCCCCCTCCCTTTCCGAAGCGCTTTGCAATTTCATCAGCCACGAACTTTGCTGCATCGCGAGAGACATTTTTATATCCATGGGATGCATAAGCGTAGTTATAGCTATATCCGCTCCATGACCGAAAATATATACCGCCCGCTTTACCATAATAAGAATCATAACTAACACGGGCAATTTCGAGATCGGGGGCTACCCGTTCAATGGTGGCGATGACATCATCCACGAGTTCCCGCTGTGCGGCGTTTTTGGGATGCTTGCTTTCCTCATCCCGTTTTGCTCTTACGGACTTAATCACTACAAAGAGCACTACCCAAAAAAGAATACCCGGCAGGGCCAGCATGAAATCACTCACACTCACAAAAAACATCCCCCTTTTCTCGCCAAATTGTGTAAAACAGACTGCTTGCAGTATAGCATACAGAGTTGATATGTGTCAATATCCGTATATATGAATTATAGCAGATATCAGAATCCGTACATAGTTTTTATACTGTTTGGTACGAAAGGGGTGTCTGCCAATGATAAGCTATGAACCGCTGTTCCGGACCATGAAGGAAAAGGGCGTGACCTCGTACCGGCTGGGAAAGCTGGGCTTCCCGCTGTCCAACTTCTACGCCATGAAGCACGGCGACAATGTATCGACCCACACCATCAACCAGCTCTGCCGCCTGCTGCAATGCCGCGTGGAGGACGTGATGGAGTATATAGACGAGGAATAAGCGAAAAACCCGGGACGGCCAGGCCGTTCCGGGTTTTTCGTTGGGGAAATGCATTTACAGGACGATCACGGGGGCGGAGACGGTCAGGCGGCCGTTTTGCACCGTGACGGCCTCGCCGGTCAGGGCGTTTTCATAGCTGCCGTCGGCCAGGGAGACGGACACGGTACCCGGACGGCCCGCCAGGGGGAACACGCCCACGGCCAGGTGCTGCCCATCCTGATAGAAGGCCACGGCTATGCCCTGGGCGTCGTCGGCGTCCACATGGAACACCGCATCCGTGGGCAGGCGCTTTTTGATGTCGTACAGCCGCCGCAGCAGAGGCGACAGGTCCTCCCCGGCGGTCCAGTCGATGGGCTCCCGCTCAAACAGCGAGGGCGTGTGAGCGGCGGAGACCTCCTGCCCGGCATAGAGCAGCGTGGTGCCCTTCTGGAAGTAGCACAGGGCCGTCCAGGCCAACAGGCTGTCCCGGTTGGGGAAGCGGTCCGCCGCACGGCGCTGGTCATGGTTTTCCAGGCAGCTGAGCTTGTTGTACCAGGTGGGGAAGCTGAGCTCCTGGAAATTCAGGGCAGAGAAATACCGGCTCAGGGGCAGAGCACCGCCGGTGGCCCCCTCATACAGGGGCCAGATATCGTAGGGGTACAGCACGTCGAAGGCATCGTACAGCTCGTTATCCGTGGCGGCATAGAACCCCTGGCGGCGGAAGGCCAGAATGTGGTCCAGATGAACGCTCTCGCCCAGCCAGATAGCCCCGGGACGTACCCGCTCCACCGCCTGGCGGGCCTTCTTCCAGAAGGCCACGGGGACAGTGCTGGCTACGTCGCAGCGGAACCCGTCCACATACTGGGCCCAGTAGCACAGGGACTCGATCTGATAGTCCCACAGTCCGGGGACGTCATAGTCCAGGTCCACCACGTCGGTCCAGTCGCCCACCTTGTTGCCGCGCTTGCCGTCGGGCCTGCGGTAGAAATACTCCGGGTGCCGGTGGACCAGGGTGGAGTCTGGGGACGTATGATTGTATACCACATCGATGATGCACTTCATGCCGTTGTCGTGAATGGCGTCCACCAGGTGCAGGAAATCCTCCAGGGTGCCGTATTCCGGGTTCACCGTGCGGTAGTCCCGGTTGGCATAGGGGCAGCCCATGCTGCCCTTGCGGTTGGCTTCCCCGATGGGGTGGATGGGCATCAGCCACAGGATGTCCGTGCCCAGGGCCCGGATCCGGGGCAGGTCCGGCTCCACGGCCCGGAAGGTGCCCTGGGGGGTGTGGCTGCGGACGTAGAGCTCATAGATGACGCTGCGCCGCAGATCGGGGTTGGTTTGGATGGACATGTCAAAGACCTCCCATACAAAATTATTTCAGCGTGCTGCTGTTGTTCAGCACGGAGGTGCTGTAGAGAAACCATACGTCCTGGCGGTCAAAGGTCAGGAAATTTCCCAGTTGGGACGGGGAGAGATAGCGGATATCCACCAGGGTCACCCGGCTGTAGCCCTCCAGCAGCAGAGGGGCCAGGCTGGACCCGAAGGAGTCCCGGAAGATCACCAGCTCCCGATCCGTCCGGGCGTTGGGGTTGTCCACCGTCAGCAGGGACACGGACCCGGACAGGAACAGTTCATAGGGGTCGCTGCCTGCGGCCTTATCCAGGTCGTATACAGGGCCGGTTTTGCCGGTCTCGTAATTGGTGACCCGGCAGGCGTCGATGGTGTCGTTGGTGAGATAACTCAGGCTCTCGCCTGCCAGAGACAGGGCCGCATAGCCGGAATACACCCCGTAGAAGGGACGCTCCAGCGTTACCTCCCGATAGGAGGCGCCGGCGTCCGTCCCCATGGCGGCGGCGATACGCCGGGCCACCGGCTCCAGCCGCTCCTGCCGCCAGTGGGCGTCGGTGCGGTAGTAGTCGTCGATGGTCAGCAGGTCAAACAGGTCGATATACGTCATATACGGCGTGCTCTCCCGCAGCTGTGACACCAGGGCGTCATAGTCCATGGAGGGCCGTCCCGAGGACGGGGCCATGAAATATCCCTTGTCCGGGATCACCGACAGATAGACCTTGGTGTCGGTGCCGGAGAGGTATGTGTCGTACACATACCGGAACCGGTCCGCCGCCCGTTCCACGGAGGCGGTATTCAGGGGGAAATCCAGCTTGGCGGCGTAGCCCTGAGACAGGTACACGCCGTTTACGTCCCGCTGCCCCATCACGTCATAGGACACCAGAGAGCGCAGGGTCCGCAGCTGCTCCCGCAGAGGGAACTGGTCGGCAGCGAAATCGTCCAGAGCGTCGGAGAACTTGCCGGACAGAAAGCCCGCTGCGGTGAACGCCGGCCGCTGGGCCAGGGGGCGGCGCTCCGCCTGGGACACGGCATCCGGCGTCCGTAGAACGGACCACAGGCCAAAGCCCGCCAGAAACGCCGCCAGCAGGCACACGGTGATGATTTGCTTAGTCTTCATGTGCACCTCCTCAGAACCGGAAATACAGGAAGGGGTTGGCAGAGCCGCTGACCAGGAACGCCGTGCACACGGCCAGCAGGGCCAGCAGCGCTATGGGCTCCAGAGCGTCCAGCACACGGCCTGCCCGTCCGGCGGCCATGCGGCGGCACAGGACGGCAGGCAGCGGCGTGGACCCCACGGCAGCTGCCAGCAGCACCGGGGCGTAGCTGTGCAGGTAGTACAGGGTGCCGCCGTCCCACACGGGCAGGTGCCCCAGGCCCAGCATGGCCCCGGCGGCGCCTATGGCGGCGGACAGGGAGGATGCGTCGAACAGCACAAAGCTGAACAACGCCGCCGTCAGCACATAAACGTGCCGCAGCACCGGCAGCCGCCGGAGCAGCCGACCCAGAAACAGCTTTTCCATCAGCAGAAATACGGCGAAATACAGGCCCCACAGCACGAAGGTCCAGGCGGCTCCGTGCCACAGACCCGTCAGGCCCCATACCACCAGCAGGTTCAGCACCCAGCGTCCCAGCCGCACCCGGCTGCCGCCCAGGGGGATATACACATAGTCCCGGAACCAGGACCCCAGGCTGATGTGCCAGCGCCGCCAGAACTCCGTGAGACTCCCGGAGATAAAGGGATAGTTGAAGTTCTCGGCGAAGCGGAAGCCCATGATCCGGCCCAGGCCGATGGCCATGTCGCTGTAGCCGGAGAAGTCGAAGTAAACGTGCATCATGTACGCTGCGGCGTACATCCACGTCAGCAGCACGGTTTTCTGCCCGCTCTGCTGATACACCGTCACCAGCTCGTACAGGACGTTGGCCAGCAGCACCTTTTTGCCCAGGCCCAGCACGAACCGCCGGGCGCCCAGGGCTGCATCCTGCACCGTGTGGGTGCGGCTTTGCAGCTGGGGAGCCACATCGGTATAGCGGACGATGGGCCCGGCCACCAGCTGGGGAAACATGGCGATATACGCCGCCAGGTCGATGAGGCTCCGCTGGGCCGGGGCGTCGCCCCGGTACACGTCGATGACATAGCTGAGGATCTGAAAGATATAGAAGCTGATGCCGATGGGCAGGGTGATCCGCAGCAGGGGCACCGACAGGCCGGTGACGGCGTTGAAGCCGGAGATCAGAAAGTCGGCGTATTTGCAGTAGCCCAGAAGCCCCAGGCTCAGCACAGCGGACAGGGTCAGCAGCAGCCGCCTGCGGGCAGGATACCGCTCCATAAGCCGGGCGGCGGCATAGCCCTGTAAAATGGCGGCGGCCATGAACAGCACGAACCGGGGCTCGCCCCAGGCGTAGAACACCAGGCTGCTCAGCAGCAGAGCGGCATTTTTCAGCCGCCTTGGGGCCAGAAAATAAAGCCCCAGGGCGCAGGGAAGAAAATAGAAGAGAAACGGCAGACTGGAAAACAGCATGACCGCGGCGGGTTACTGGATGGGCTCGTCGCAGGCGGTCTGGACGCCGGTGTAGGTGGCGGTCATGGTGTTGACAAAGTCGTCCACCAGGTCGTCGGCGCCGAACAGGGCCACCACATACTCGCCATAGGTGAGGACCACCAGCTTGTCAGGGAAGCCGCACATCCACTGGGTGTTCTGGACATTCTGGCGCAGAGCGTCGGTCACGACAGAGACGTCGGCGCTGTTTTTCACATGGAACGCGCCGCAGGTAAAGCTGTTGGCGTTCATCATGTGGGTCAGCGACGCGGCGTCGTCAATAAGATCGGCCTTGTCGGCGGGGAAGTGCAGCATATAGTCCAGATTGTCGGCATCGTCCACCGGGAAAGTGCCGGGGGCATCGTCCACGGGCTTATCCAGGCTGCCGCCCACCACGGGGAACTTCTCGCTTTCGGGATAGGCGTTCCACACGGCGGTCAGCAGGTCCACGGCGCTGACGGGGGAGCCGCCGTTGACGTCGCCGCCCTTCTGGGAGGAGCAGGCCGCCAGGGACAGGACCATCACCAGGGCCAGCAGCATAGTGAGAAACTTTTTCATGGGTAAATACTCCTTTGATATCGTTTTCAAAAGCCATCCGTGCATTTTTGGAGGGCTATTGGCAATGCATCATATCATATTCCCGGAAAAAGGTCAAGCCGGATAAGGGGGAATTTGCCCCTCCCGGAGATTTTCCGCCCCGGAGCCGGACTGCCCGAGAGATACATCCGCCTGCCGAGGGCGGACAGTGATGGATAAATATTTCACATTCCCGCAAAAAAGTGGGAAAAAACCCTTGCAATTGCCGGGAAAATGTGGTACAGTCCACTTCGACAATTGAATAGGGACAGCCGCGCTTGTCCGCGCCGCTGTCCGACACCATTATTTCTGGCTTGCCGCCAAGGTCGCGGCAAGGAAAAAGGAGAAAGCTATGAAGAAGAAACTATTGGCTCTTTTCCTGGCGCTGGTAATGGTCGGCGCCGTACTCCCGGGATGCGGAGACGGCAGCAAGGACCCCGGCGGACAAGGAAATAACGGCGAGACGGGCGAACCGGTCAAGGGTGGCGAGATCACCGTTGGCATCGCCCAGGACCTGGACGACAGTCTTGACCCCCACCAGACGGTGGCCGCAGGAACCAGAGAGGTCTTGTTCAACATCTTCGAGGGCTTGGTAAAGCCCAATTCTGACGGCGAAATGATCCCCGCTGTGGCGGAGAAATACGAGCTGTCCGAGGATGGGACCACGTACACCTTCACCCTTCGTGACGGTGTGAAGTTCCACAACGGCCAGACAGTGACCGCAGAGGATGTTGTATACTCTATCAATCGCTGCGCCGCTGTGCCGGAGGGTCAGGAAAAGCCTCTGGTAGCGGCGTTTTCTGCTGTCCGGAACGTGGAGGCCCTGGACGAAAAGACCGTCACCGTTACCATCGCGCAGCGCGACCTGGAGTTCATCAGCTATATGACGGTGGCCATCATTCCCGCCGGCTATGCCGACCAGGCCACCGCCCCTGTGGGCACCGGCCCGTTCAGGTTCGTGTCCCGCACCCCCCAGGAGAACTTCATCATGGAGCGCTTTGAGGATTACTGGGGCACCCCCGCGTGGCTGGACAAGGTCACCTATAAGATCTGCGAGAACGCCGACGCCCTGGTGATGAACCTCAACGGCTCGTCCATCGACCTGTGCGCCCACCTGACCTCTGCCCAGGCGGCCCAGCTCAACAGCAATTTCAAGGTGCTGGAGGGCACCATGAACCTGGTGCAGGCCATCTATCTGAACAACCAGGCCAAGCCCTTTGACAACCAGCTGGTGCGCCAGGCCCTGTGCTATGCCATCGACCGGCAGGGCATCATGGATATGGTGGCCGACGGCCACGGCACCGCCGTGGGCAGCAGCATCTATCCCGCGTTTACCAAGTATTTCCTGCCGGAGCTGGTGGATAAGTATCCCCACAGCGTGGAAAAGGCCAAGGAGCTCCTGGCCCAGGCCGGTTATCCCAACGGGTTCGACATGACCATCTCCGTGCCCAATAACTATCAGCCCCACATGGACACCGCCGAGGTGGTGGCCGAGCAGCTGCGGGAGGCGGGCATCAGGGTGACCATTCAGCCTGTGGAGTGGAGCACCTGGCTGGATACCATTTATAATGGCCGCCAGTTCCAGGCCACTGTGGTGGGCGTGGACGCAGCCAACATGACCGCCCGGGCCATGCTGGAGCGCTTCACCTCCGACTATGCCAAGAACTTCATCAACTACAGCAGCCCCGCCTATGACGCCCTGTTCCAGCAGGCCATCAACGCCACGGACGAGGCCACCCAGACGGATCTGTACAAGCAGATGGAGACCATGCTGGCGGACACTGCCGCCAACGTGTATATCCAGGACCTCAGCGACCTGGTGGCTATGCGCCAGGACCTGGGCGGCCTGAAGTTCTATCCCATTTATGTGCTGGACCTGTCCACCGTGTACCTGACCCAGCAGTAACGTTATACTGAATTGAAAGAGGCGATGACCATGAAATATGCGGCCAAGAAGATCGGACTGATGCTGCTGACCATGGTCATCGTCTCTTTTCTGGCTTTTCTGGCGTTTCAGGTGATCCCCGGAGACCCGGCGGTGAAGCTGCTGGGCACCGAGGCCACACCGGAGCGCATCGCCGCCCTGCGGGCGGAAATGGGACTGGACCGTCCGTTCCTGGAGCGGTACGTTCAGTGGGTGCTGGGGGCCCTGCACGGGGACTTCGGCACGTCGTACAGCTATAAAATGCCGGTATCCGGCATGCTGGCCGGAAAGCTGCCGGTGACGGGGCTTCTGACGGTGATGTCCTTTGTGCTGATCCTGGTCTTTTCCATCCCCCTGGGCATTTTCACCGCCCGCCACGCCGGGGGACGGATGGACAAGGCCCTGACCAGCGTGAACCAGGTGCTCATGGCCATCCCGGCCTTTGTGACGGGCATCCTGCTGACGTATGTGTTTGGTCTGGTGCTGCGGTTGTTCGTGCCGGGAAACTACGTTTCTCCCGGCGACAACTTCGGTGCCAGCCTGTGGTATTTTCTGTTCCCGGCCGTGTCCATCGCCCTGCCCAGGGTGGCCATGACCGTGAAGATGCTGCGCTCATCCATTCTGTCGGAGATGGAAAAGGACTATGTCCGCACGTCTCACAGCCGGGGCAACAGCGACCGGGCTACCCTGTACCGCCATGTGCTGCGCAACGCCATGGGGCCGGTGGTGTCATTTCTGGCCATGACCGTGGCGGATATTGTGGCAGGCTCCGTGGTTATCGAGCAGGTGTTTTCCCTGCCGGGTCTGGGCCGCATGCTGCTGACGTCCATCGCCAATCGGGACTATCCCGTGGTGCAGGCGGTGGTGGTGATCGTGGCGTTCTGGGTGGTGCTGGTGAATCTGCTGGCAGACCTGATCAACCAGCGGCTGGACCCGAGACTGCGGCTGCAATAGAGGGGAGGGACCTACCTTGCTGCTGAACGAAAAAAAGAATCACTATCTGCGGGCGGGTCTGGTCCTGACGGGGCTTATGGCGGCTCTGGCGCTGCTGGGCTGCGTGTGGACCCCCTATCCCCCCACGGCCATGTCCGGCAGTGAAAAGTTCGCGGCCCCATGCCTGCGGCACCTGTTCGGCACGGACAACTTCGGCCGGGATATTTTCAGCCGGGTGCTGGCCGGCGCCGGCACCACCTTCCTCATCAGTGCCGCCACCGTGGTGATCGGCGCAGCGGTGGGAACGCTGGTGGGGGCCTTCACCGGATATTTCGGCGGCTGGCTGGACGAGGCGCTGATGCGCATCAACGACGCGGTGACGGCGTTTCCCAGCATCCTGCTGGCTCTGGTGTTCATCTCCCTGCTGGGCTTCGGCAAGTACAACGTCATTCTGGCGCTGGGTGTCGCCTTTGTGCCCAGCTATGCCCGGGTCATCCGCAGCGAGTTTGCCCGGCACCGGGAGATGAATTATGTGAAAAGCGCCCGGCTCATGGGAGCGGGGCACCTGCGCATTATGTTTCTGCATATTCTGCCCAATACCCGGCAGGTGCTTCTGCCTACCCTGGTCATTGGGTTTAACAACGCCGTGCTGGCGGAGGCCAGCATGAGCTATCTGGGCATCGGCGTGAAGCCCCCGGACGTGTCTCTGGGGTATATGCTGTCCGAGTCCCAGAGCTATATGGCCAGGGCCCCCTGGTATATGCTGACGGTGGGCGGCGTCATCGTGCTGCTGATCTTAGGCGTCAGCCTGCTGGGCGAGGGGCTCCAGCGAAAGCAATGGGGGAGGTGACGGTATGCTGGAAATCCGTGATCTGCATGTGCAGTTCCACGGGTCGGACCACGAGGCGGTGCGGGGCATCGACCTGACGGTGGGCGACGGCGAGATCGTGGGGCTGGTGGGCGAGTCCGGCAGCGGCAAAACCGTTACCGCCATGATGATCTCCGGCCTGCTGCGGCCGGAGCAGGCGTCGTTCCGGGGGCAGATCCTGCTGGACGGGCGGGACCTGCTGACCAGCAGCGGCGACACCCTGCGCAGCATCCAGGGCCGGGACATCTGTGTGGTGTTTCAGGAGCCCATGAGCGCCATGGACCCCACCATGCGTATCGGCCCCCAGGTGGAGGAGTGTCTGCGGGTGCACACGGATCTGCCGCCCAAAAAGCGGCGGGAGCTGGCCCTGCAGGCCCTGCGGGACGTGGACCTGCCGGATGCGGAGGACGTGTACCGCCGGTATCCCCACGAGTTGTCCGGCGGCATGCTCCAGCGGGTGATGATCGCGGCGGCCATTCTGCCCCAGCCCCGGCTGCTGCTGGCGGACGAGCCTACCACGGCCCTGGACGTGACCATCCAGGCCCAGATCCTGGAGCTGCTGCGCCGACTGAACCGGGAGCGGGGCATGTCCATTCTGTTTATCTCCCACAACCTGGCCGTGGTGCGGAAGCTGTGCACCCGGGTGGCGGTGATGGAGAAGGGGCACATCGTGGAGTCCGGCCCGGTGGACCAGATATTCTTCCACCCCCAGGCTCCCTATACCCAGCGGCTCATTGCCGCCATCCCCACAAGGAGGAAGCTATGAGCGATGATCTGGTTTTACAGGTCCGTGACCTGAACGTGTGGTACCGGCCCTCCGGCACCGTGGGCCGCAGAAAGCGGCAGCAGGTGCTGCACGATGTGAGCTTTGAGCTGCACCGGGGCGAAATCCTGGGTTTGGTGGGGGAATCCGGCAGCGGCAAGACCACCCTGGCCCGGACAATTCTGGGCTTTGTACCGGACTATACCGGCACCATCACCCACTACACCAAGCGCCCGCAGATGGTGTTTCAGGACCCGGCCAGCAGCCTGAACCCCAGCCGCACCGTGGGCTGGATCCTGGCGGAGCCTCTGCGCATTTACGGGAAGTACGGCAAGGAGGAGATCGCCCGCCGGGTGGAGCGCACCATGGAGCTGGTGGGCCTGGACCCGGAGTGCCGGGACCGGCTGCCCCATCAGCTGTCCGGCGGACAGCGGCAGCGGGTGTGCATCGGGGCAGCCCTGATCGTGCACCCCCAGCTCATCGTGGCCGACGAGGCCGTGTCGGCCCTGGATGTGACCATCCAGGCGCAGATTTTGCAGCTCATCGCCCGGCTGCGCCGGGAGCTGGGCATATCGTATCTGTTTATCTCCCACGATCTGAACGTGGTCTACGAGATCTGCGACCGGTGTCTGGTGATGCACCATGGCCGCATCGTGGAGCAGGGGCCGGTGGAGGACATATTTGACCATCCAAAGGAGGAATATACCCGCCAGCTGCTGGCAGCGGCGGAGTGAGCGACCTATGACCGAAGAACTGAGGCAGAAATTGCTGCATTCGGCGGAGGGCCCCGGGGCGGAGCCCTTCAGCCAGTATAATCATATGAAGGTCACCGCCGTGGACGACGGCACCGCCACCGTGGAGCTGGAGCTGCACCCGGACAGCCTGAACTGCTGGGGCACCCCTCATGGCGGCGCGCTGTTTACCATGGCCGACGTGGCGGCGGGCATGGCCCTGCTGACCCGGCGGCAGGAGGTGACGTTTACGGTGTCCTCCAGCATCGAGTACCTGTCCGCCGCGGCGGGAACGGGAAAGCTCACCGCCGTGGGCACCGTGGAGAAAACGGGCGGCCACATGGGCTTCAGCCGCACGGACATCCGGGACGAGAGCGGCAGGCTCATTGCTGCCCTGCGGACGGTGATGTATCTGACCGGGCGGCCCCTGGAGCTATGAGGGCCTTTTTCAGGCGGCACCGGGGCCTGCACATCTGGTTTCTGGCGGTGTGCGGGGTGCTGTGTCTGTATTTTGCCCTGCGGACTGTGCCGGGGCTGATGAACTGGGTCAGCCGCCAGGTGGTGATGCCTCTGGAGCGGGCGGTGGCGTCGGTGTGCTACCGGGCGTCCTTCTCCGTGGCGGAGCTGCTGTACGCCATAGCGGCGGGAGTGGTCCTGCTGTGGATGGGGGCCACCGTCCGGCGGCTGATCACGGATCAGGGCCGCCGGGGCCGGGTGCTGTATCGCTTTGCGCTGACGGCGGTGTGCGCGGTGCTGACGGTGTACGCCGGGTTCAGCCTACTGTGGGGCGTCAACTACTATGCGGAGTCCTTCCAGCAGCAGTCCGGCGTGTATGCCCGGGAGTCCACCCCGGAGGAGCTGGCTCAGGTGACGGAATACTTCGCCCGGCAGCTGGCGGACTGCGCCGGTCAGGTGCGGCGGGACGAAAACGGCCTGTTTACCGAGAGCCGGGACGACATCTTTGCCGACAGCGTGCGGGTGTTCGACGGCGTGTACGACGCGTTTCCCTGCCTGCGGATGGAGGACCGGGTGCCCAAGGGGGTGCGGTTTTCCACGGCCCTCAGCGCCATGGACTTTACGGGGTTCTATTTTCCCTTTACCGGCGAGGCCAACCTGAACATCGACAGCCCCGCCTGCTATCTGCCCAGCACCATTGCCCACGAGATGGCCCATCAGCGGGGCATCGCCTCGGAGCAGGAGTGCAACTTCATTGCCATCGCCGCCTCCACCACGGCGGACAGCGCCGCTTATCGCTACTCCGGCTGGCTCATGGGCTTTACCTATCTCTCCAACGCCCTGTACCGGGCGGACCCGGAGGCGTGGCAGGCCGTGCGGGTGCTGCTGCCCGACACGGTGGTGGCGGACCTGCGGGATAACTCCGCCTATTGGGCGGCCTTTGAGGGGCCCGTCAACGACGCGGCCCAGAAGGTGTATGATTCCTTCCTGAAAAGCAGCGGCGACCCCCGGGGCACCCAGAGCTACGGCACCGTGGTGGATATGCTGATGGCGTACTACGGATAAACGGTACAAAAGGATATAAAAAGAGCCTCCCCACCCGGGGAGGCTCTTTTACAATGTTACAGGTCCAGGAGCTGCAGCTCCTCCTCGTTGACCTTCCGCAGGTCCCGGCGGCTGAGAATGTCATACATGCAGGGCACCACCAGCAGGGTCATCAGCGTGGCGTACAGCAGACCGCCGATGCACACCAGGGCCACCGGCTGCATCAGGGCCGTGCCCACATCCTTGCCGAAGGCCATGACCACCAGGCCCAGGATCGTGGTCAGAGACGTCATAAGAATGGGCCGCAGGCGGGTGACGCCGGCCTCGATGATGGCCTCCCGGCGGCCCATACCCTCCAGCCGCAGCTGGTTGATGTAGTCCACCAGGACAATGCCGTTGTTGACGATGACGCCCACCAGCATCACAAAGCCCACCAGAGACACCACGCTGACCTCGATGCCCGCCAGCAGCAGGGCCAGGAAGCCGCCGGTGAAGGCCAGGGGAATGGTGAACATGACGATCAACGGCGAGCGCAGGGACTGGAACTGGGCCACCATTACCAGGTACACCAGGACGATGCCCAGCAGCAGCATCAGCAGCAGCTGCCGGATGGCGTCCATAATGGCCTCGTTTTCCCCCTGGAAGGAGGCGGTGATGCCCTGGGGCAGGTCTACCTCCGCAATAGCCGCCTGGGCGGCGGTGGTGACCTTGGTGACATTGTAGCCGTCGGCCACGTCGGCGGACACGGTGATGTACCGCCGCTGCTGGTCGCGGTGAATGGTGTTGAGGCTGACGGTCTCCTCCAGTTTGGCAATATCACCCAGGCGGACGGGCTCCGCCGCCTGGACGGCGGAGGTGCTGCCGGAGGACATGCCGGACATGCCGCTCATGGAGCCGCTGCCGGAGGACATGCCGCTCATGCCGCTCATGGAGCCGCTGCCGGAGGCGGCGCTCATCATGCTGCTCATGGCGCTCATGGCGGAGGGGTCGATCTCCAGGTCCATGAGCTTTTCCCGGGTCATGCGGCTTTCCTCCGGGGACTGGATGGACACGCTGACGTCCAGCCCGTCCAGGGTCAGGGACAGGGAGCTGTCGGTGTCCGTCAGGGCGGAGGCAACGGCCATATACACCTGGGCCACGGTGAGGCCCTTTTCCATGGCGGCGTTGCGGTCCACGGACAGGTGCAGGGCGGTGGCCGCCTGCTCCAGGCCGTCGGACACGTTTTCCGTGCCGGGGACGGTGGCCAGCTTCGCGGCCAGTGTCTTGGCGGCGGACTGCATCTGCTCCATGTCGCTGCCGTAGACGTTCAGCGCGACGCCGCTGCCGGTAAGATAGGTCATGTAGCTGTCCATGGCGCCGGAGGCGGTGACGGTGCAGTCCATACCGGTGCAGGCGGCCTCGATCTGTTGTCCGGTCTTTGCGCCGGAGGCCCCTTCGGTAAGGGTGATATAGGCGGTGACGTCATACGCCCCGCCGCCGGAGGACATCATGCTGGTCATGTCCATGCCGCCGGAGCTGCCGGAGGAGGACATCATCGCGCCTACGGTCTCCACGTTTTCCACCTGGGCAGCCCGGCGCAGCACCTCATCCGCCAGGGATACGGCCTGCTCCCGGGTGCAGCCCTCGGGCATGGAGACAGTGAGATTCACGGTGTTCATGTCGATATTGGGCATGAAGGCAAAGCCGCGGGCCAGGGTGGCTCCGGCGGAGCCCAGCAGCAGCACCAGCGACAGCAGCAGCACCACAGCCCTGTGTCTCAGGGACCAGGACACAGCCTTGCGGTAGGCGGGATAGACCCGGTCCAGCAGACCCGGCTTCTGGGGCTTTTCCTTGCGGAGCATGCCGGAGGCCATGGCGGGCACCAGGGTCAGGGCCACAATGAGGCTGGCCAGCAGCGAATAGGTCATGGTCAGGGCCAGGTCCGTGAACAGCTGCTTGGTGATGCCCTCCACAAACACGATGGGCAGAAATACACACACGGTGGTCAGGGTGGAGGCGGTGATGGCGCCCAGCACCTGCCGCGCACCGGACACCGCCGCCTGGATGACGGTGGCTCCCTTGGCGCGCAGACGATAGATGTTCTCAATGACCACCACCGAGTTATCCACCAGCATGCCCACCGCCACGGCCAGGCCGGACAGGGAGATCATATTGATGGTGACGCCGGAGAAGTACATGAGCACCACGGCGAAGATCACGCTGATGGGGATGGAGCACAGGGTGATGACGGTGGGACGCAGGTCCCGCAGGAACAGGTACAGGATCAGCACCGAGAACAGCGCGCCCCAGCCCAGAGAGGACAGAATGGAGTTGATGATAAGGTATATGTAGTCCCCCTGGTCCATCAGGGGCACGAAGGAAAGATCCTCGTACTCCGCCTCCAGCTCCCGGAAGCGGCTGTTGATGTTGTCGGACACCTCCGCCGTGGCGTAGGTGGACTGCTTGTTGAAGGAGACGATGACGCCGTCCTTGCCGTTGAGCTTGTCGTAGATCTCCGAGGAGTTGTCGGTGATGGCCACGTCGGCCACGTCCTTCATGCGGATGGGGTCGATGCCGTCCATCCCCAGGTCAAAGAGCACCAGGTCCTCCAGGTCCTGGCGGGTGTCGATGGCGTCGCCCACGGAAACCATATAGTTGACGCCGTCCTCCTTCAGATACCCGGCGGGCATGGAGAAGTTCTGGGCCGTCAGCAGGGCGGTGATGGTGGATAGATTCAGGCTGGAGGACAGGTCCGCCTGGCTCAGGGCGGCGGAACGGGATTCCTCCAGGGTCTGGAGGCCCTGGTCGATCTGATTCAGGGCGCTGTCCAGCTGGATATTGGCGGAGATGATCTGGGTAACGGCGTCGGCCATGGTCAGGGTCCCGGCGGTCACCTGGTCCGCCAGCTTGGCCACGCCCTCGTCGGTTTCCAGGTCCCGCAGCTGTTTTTCCAGCTCCTCCAGCTGCTTCTGCCACTCCTTGGCCCGCTGGACGGCCTCGTCCCACTTGACGCCCAGGGCCGCCATACGCAGGTCCAGCGCCGCCAGCTCCGCCTGGATGCGGACGTATTCGGGGTCACTTTCAATTTCGGCGATGGCTGCCTGCTTTTCCTCCTCCGTCATGGAGGGGTCGTGGCGGATGGCCTCGATACGGGCCTGGTAGGGGGCGTTTTCCGCCTCCAGACGGGCCTTCTCCGCCTGGATCTCCGCCAGCTCCCGGAGGTTGGCCTGGAGCTGGTCCCGGCTGTCCCGCATGGTTTTCAGACTGTCCTGAATGGTGGTAAGGGCCTGGGTCACGGCGTCCCGGACGGCGGATTCCTCAGCGCTGCGGATGGCGGCCTTGGCGCTGTTGACCTGGCCCCGGGCGGAGGACAGCTGCCCTGCCGCATCGTCCAGCTGCTTCGCAATGGCGTCGGACAGCCGCCGGGACAGATCATCCAGCTTCTTTTGGCTGAGGATCACATGGAGCTGATGCTGGACCGTACCGCTGACGGTGACACTGGCCACGCCGGTGATGCCCTCCAGCTTGGGGGACAGGGTATCCGTGACAAAGTCGGACAGCTCCGTGATGTCCTTGCCGTCGTAGGACAGGGCCGCCACCTGCACCGGCAGCATGGAGGGGTTCATTTTCAGCACATAGGGATCGCCCACGGTGTCGGACCAGGAGCCCTTCAGCTGGTTGATCTTCTGCTGGATATCCACGCTGACGGTGTCCATATTCACGCCGTCTTCAAACTCCAGCACCACCATGGACACGCTGTCCATAGAGCTGGAGGTGACGTTTTTGATGCGGTCCAGGGTGGCCATGGACTGCTCCAGGGGCTTGGTGATATCGGTCTCCACGGTCTCGGGGCTGGCCCCGGGGTCGGTGGTCACCAGGATCACATAAGGGAAATCCATATTGGGCATCAGGTCGGGGGTCATCTTCAGATAGGCCACCACCCCCAATACCAGAATCGCCAGCACCGCCACGAACACGGTCAGCGGCTTTTTTACGCTGAATTTGGGCATAGTCGCATCGCTCCTTGCGCGTTATAAGCCAGTTGTTACACAACTGTAAAAAACATTTTAAAGAATTTTAACATTCTAAAGCGCCGCGCGCAAGAGGGCCGGGCAATTATTAACGAAACTGTTACAAACTCCCAATTTTTCCTTAGCCTAACGAAAGAAAAAAGGCAAAAATGCCCCGGAACCCAGCAGGTTCCGGGGAAAGGGTCAGAAGTCCATGGCCAGGCGCTGGGCCTCGTCGGAGTCCAGCAGGCGGAGGCAGCCGGAGGACACCTGGTACACCCGGCGGCACAGGGAGATCACCGTGGGCCGGTGGGTGGTGACGATGCAGGTCTTGTGGGGGTAGCGGGCTGCCAGATTCCGCAGGATGGTGCGCTCGGTGGCCACATCCAGTGCGCTGGTGGCCTCGTCCAGCAGCAGCACCGGGGCGTCCCGCAGCAGGGCCCGGGCAATGGCGATGCGCTGGGCCTGTCCCTCGGACAGGCCGTGGCCGTGCTCCCCCACGGAGGCGTCCAGCCCGCCGTCCATGGCGGAGACGAAGTCCCAGGCGCAGGCGGCCTCCAGCGCCGCCCGCAGCTGGGCGTCGGAGGCGTCGGGCTTCACCATCCGCAGATTGCCGGCGATGGTGCCGGAGAGGAGGGTGTTGCCCTGGGGCACATAGGAGAAATAGCGGCGGAGTCCGGCGTTCACCTCCACCTGCCGCCCGTCGGCGGCCTGGAGGTAAGCGCGGCCCTCCGCCGGGCGGATCAGGCCCAGCAGCAGGCGGATCATGGTGGTCTTGCCGCCGCCGGAGGGGCCCACCAGAGCCACGGTCTCCCCGGGAGCGGCCCGGAAATCGGCATGGGTCAGCACCGGCTGATGGGGAACATAGGCGTAGCCCGCGTCCTCCACAGCCACGGTGAAGCCCTGGGAGGCCAGGCTGTCCAGTCCGTCGTCCGGCAGCACCGGCTCCGGCTCCAGGGCGTACAGGTCCCGGATACGGCGGGCGGACACCGACGCGCTGAGGAACGACGGTACCGTCCGCACCAGGGCGTTGAAGGCGGAGCTGAGCTTGGCCCCCTGGGACAGGAACAGCGTCATGGTGCCGTAGAGAATTTTGCCGGACCACAGCAGATACAGGCAGTAGCCGAAGGCCGCCATCTGGACGGCGGAGCCCAGAAGAGACAGGAGAATTTCCGTGCGGATGCTGAACAGATTATAATCCAGGCTGGCCCGGCGGAACTCCTCCTGCCGGCGGCGGAAGCCCCGGCCATAGCGGCCGGTGATGCCGAAGCCCTTGATGGCGTCCAGATTGTGCAGCGTCTCCGTCTCGTAGGACATCAGGCGGCTGCCCACCTGGCGGACCTCCTGCTGGTGGGTGCGCATGCCCCGGATCAGGCGGCGGGACGTCAGCAGCAGGAAGGGGGCGCTGGCCAGGGCCAACAGGGCCATGACCCAGTCATAGTGCAGGATCACCGCCAGGGTGGCGGCGAAGGTGTACGCCGTGACGATCAGGTCCGGCAGCCAGCGGATGGCGCTGGAGGACACGGAGCCCACGTCGGTGGACAGGCGGCTGAGCAGGTCGCCGCTGGCAAACGCGTTCAGGGACCGCCAGTCGGCCCCCAGCAGGCGGTCGAACACCTGGGCCTGGATATCGTTGTTCACCCGGAGGGAGATTTTCGTGGAAATGCGGGAGGTGACGCTGCGCAGCAGCAGACCCACCAGGGCCGAGGCCACCATCACGGTGACGATGAACCACAGGTGGTCGCTGTCGTAGCCGGTGATGATGTCGATGGAGTATTTGCTGGCCACGGCAGACACCAGGCCCAGGGTGGAGCTGGCCACGCCCAGGATGGTATAGAACCACACCGCCCGCCGGTAGCGCTTGGTATAGCCCCAGATCCACTTCCAGTCGGCCCAGATCTCGGAAAACGTGCCGTCCCGCCAGCTGCTGACCAGGGTCCCCAGAGACTCCGAGCCCATGGGCTGCCGATTGTCCTCCTGCCGCATATCCCGCACCTCCTATGAAAAAACTCAACACTTTATTATAGCATTGTCCGCCGGAGAAGTCAAACCAAGCGTCAGATTGGGCGAATTTGACGGAATGTGAGCGGCAAAATAGATGGATAAACGACACTATGTCGTCAAACGGAAAATTGTGCTTGCACATTGGACGAAAATGTGGTAAAATGACAAAAAAGCGAGGGAGGCGACGCCATATGAAGCGAGGAACCGGGAAGAAAATCGGGAAAATCCTTCTGCTGGTGGTGCTGCTGGCCATTGTGGGCGTGATCGTGTACGCCGTCATGGTCTGTCCGGTGAATCCCACCCGGATGAAACCGGCGAAAAGCTATGAGCAGCTGCGGGACACGGTGGAAAAGAAAACGGATATCCGGGTCCCCGGGGAAAACCTGCTGCCGTGGACGGTGACGGAGCGTCAGCTCCGGATGGACAGTCCCTCCCGGCTGGCCAAGGTCAGCGGCTTTGCCATATCCGGCACCATGGAGCGCGGCGGCGTTACGTTTGACGTGGAGATCTCCGTGGGAGTCATCGGCGTCGTGGGCGATCTGCCGCCCTGCTGGGACAGCTATCGCTATGTACCCATTTACCTGTTCCAGGACCGGGGGTTTTACATGACCCAGCTTTACATAGACGGGAATGAATACATCATCCAGGTGATGTATCCGGAGAGCACGACCCTGTCGGAGGAGGACGCGGCGTATGTGGAGGACGCGCTGCGGACGGCGTGCCACACGGTGGTGGATCTGTATCAGTAACGGGAAAGGAGGCGACGCCATATGAAGCGAGGAACCGGGAAGAAAATCATTTTGCTGGCGGTGCTGCTGGCCATTGTGGGCGGCATCGTGTATACCGTGCTGACCTGGCCGATATATCCCCAACCCCGGAAAAACGTGGATAGCTACGCGCAGCTGCGGCAGGATATGGAAAAGACGGGTGTGCTGGTCCCTCCGGAGAACGTCCTTCCATGGGTGGAAACGTTCTACAGTCAAGAGCTGGATGGCCGGGACCGGCTGAGTAAGCCCAGTGCTTTTCTGATGTCGGGGACCGTGGAATACGGCGGTGCGTCATACTGGACGGAGCTCTACGGGTCTCGGGAATGGAACTACGACCAGCGCATGGAGGTCCCGCTGCGGGAGAATTATCGGATGACGCCCATTTACCGGGACGCATCGGACGATTCGATGCTGTATTTCTTGAGCATTGACGGCCATATATACACCGTCCAGGTGTACGCCGACGGGAAGATGCCCCAGGATGCCATGGACTATTTCGACGGTCTCCTGCTGGCCGCCTGTCACGACATCATTGACCTGTATCCCTGACGGGAAAGGAGTCCTATCATGAAAAAAGCTACAAAAATCGTCCTGTTGGTGATCCTGGCCGTTGTGGCAGGAGTCGTCCTATACGACCTGGTGTTTTGCTGGCCGGTACACCCGTCCTTACAGAAGCCGGCGGAGAGCTATGAGCAGCTGAGCCAGACGGCGAAAAAGCTGGGGGTCCTGGCTCCGCCGGAGGATATCCTGCCCTGGAAGCAGGAGGAGTACAGCATCTATCTGTCCAGCACCGGGCGCTTCGCCCGGCCCACCGGCTGGGATATGGCCGGGAAGGTTATCTATGACGGGACCACATACCCGGTGTACATCCTGGCGCTGCGAAATACGGAGAAGCGCGAGGAATATCCGCCGCTGAGAGAGAATTACAAGCATGTGCCCATTTACCGGGAATGCAGTGAGGATGGGCTGCGGCTGTTTTTTGTGATCGACGGCCACAGCTATACCTACAGCATGGGGATGATGGCCCCGCCGGAGGAGACGATCCCCCAGGATGCCATGGACTATTTCGACGGTCTCCTGCTGGAGGCGTGTCACACGGTGGTGGATCTGTATCAGTAACAGCCAATAAGAGAAAATGCGCCCCGGCCGGGGCGCATTTTTTCACAAGTGTTGCATATAGCACAGATTTTTTGCCATAAAAAGGATATAATATAATCGAGATTTTAGGGGAAAGAAGGTATCCTTATGTTCTGCACGAGAAAGGTCAATGACGATTATACCTGGGTGGGGGCCGACGGACGCCGTCTGGCTATGTTCGAGGGGGTCTATGACGTGCCCCGGGGCGTATCCTTCAACAGCTATCTGCTGACCGACGGGAAAACCGTGCTGTTTGACACCGCCGATGCCTCCGTGTGCCGGGTATTTCTGGAAAACGTGGCCCACGGGCTCAATGGCCGGGCCCTGGATTACCTGGTGGTGCAGCACATGGAGCCGGACCACGCCGCCGATATCCGGGACCTGCTGGTGCGGCACCCGGAGACCACCGTGGTGTGCTCCGCCGCCGCCAAGAATATGCTGGCCCAGTTCTTCGGCCCCGGGTACGAGGGGCGCATCAGCGTGGTGAAGGAGGGGGACACCCTCTGCACCGGGCGGCACACCCTGCACTTTGTGGCCGCGCCTATGGTCCACTGGCCGGAGGTGCTGATGACCTATGACGAGACGGACAAGCTGCTGCTGACGGCGGACGCCTTCGGCACCTTCGGCGCCCTGAACGGCGCGCTGTTCGCCGACGAGGTGGACTTCCATCGGGACTATCTGGACGAGGCCCGGCGGTATTACACCAATATTGTGGGCAAGTACGGCGCACAGGTCCAGGCGGTGCTGAAAAAGGCCGGGGGACTGGACATTCAGATGCTGCTGCCCCTGCACGGCTTCGTGTGGCGGCAGGACCTGGGGTACATCTTGGGCAAATACGACCTGTGGAGCCGGTATGAGCCGGAGGAGCGGGGCGTGGTCATCGCCTATGCGTCGGTGTACGGCGGGACGGAGAATGCCGCCAACATCCTGGCCTGCCGTCTGCGGGAGCAGGGGGTGCAGGTGGCCATGTACGACACCTCCGTTACCCCGGCGTCCTATATTCTGGCGGCGGCGTTCCGGTTCAGCCATGTGGTGCTGGCCGCGCCCACCTATAACGCCGGTGTGTTCGTCACCATGGAGAACCTGCTGCACGATCTGACTGCCCATACGCTGAAGAACCGCCGGGTGGCGTATATCGAGAACGGGTCCTGGGCTCCCACCAGTGCCCGGGGCATGCAGAAGCTCCTGGAGCCTCTGAAATGGGAGCAGGCCGCAGATACCGTGACCCTGCGTTCCGCCCTGCGCCAGGGCCAGCAGGAGGAGCTGGAGCGCATGGCCATGCAGCTGGCGGACAGTGTAAACGCATAGTATATCGCAGAAGGATATCGTATTATGTATAAATCGCGGGCTAAGGCCCGCGATTTTTTCGTCAGGAGATCCTTTCCAGGCGCTCCTGGCGGTCCATATCCCGCAGGACGCCCAGCACCAGCGGCACCGTCAGGGCGAAGGCGCACACATCGGACAACGACTGGGCCAGCTGTACCCCCAGCTCTCCCAGCACATGGGGCAGGATCAGCACTGCCGGAATGAAGAACAGCCCCTGCCGGGCCACCGCCAGCAGCGACGCCTGCCACACCTTGTTGATGGTCTGGGTCAGCATGCTGGAGATGACGATGACCCCGCACAGAGGGAACACCGCGCACTGACAGCGCAGAGCCCGGGCCCCGAAGGCGATAACCTCCGGGTCGTTGCGGAACACCGCCACAATTTGGGGCGCGAAGATCATCCCCAGCACCGACGCCGCCGCCAGAAACACCGTGGCCCACTTGACGCAGAAGCGGAAGGCGTCCTTCACCCGGCCATACAGCCCCGCGCCGTAGTTGAAGCCGCACACCGGCTGAAATCCCTGGCCGAAGCCGATCAGCGCCGACTGGGCCAGCTGCATGGCACGGGTCACCACGCTCATGGCGGCAATGGCCGCGTCGCCGTACAGGCCCGCGCTGCGGTTGAGGCAGATGGTGGCGATGCTGGCCAGCCCCTGGCGGCACAGGGACGGCACGCCGCCCTTGCAGATCTCCACCAGCAGGTCCCGGCGGATGCACACGTTCCGCAGGCGGATGCGCAGGTTGCCGCCCCGGGAGCAGCCCAGAAGCAGCATGCAGAACGACGCCAGCTGGCTGAGAATGGTGGCCAGGGCCGCCCCGGCCACGCCCATATCCAATACGAAGATCAGCAGCGGATCCAGCCCCACGTTCAGCACCGCTCCGGCAGCGATGCCCACCATGCCGTAGGCGGCGCTGCCCTGAAAGCGCAGCTGGTTATTCAGCACGAAGGATGCCGTCATATACGGGGCCCCCAGCAGGATGATCCGCAGATAGCTGCGGGCATAGGGCAGGATGGTATCCGTGGAGCCCAGCAGCCGGGCCAGGGGCGTGAGAAAGATCTGGCCCAGCGCCAGAATGACGCACCCTGCCAGAAACGCCAGGGTCACGCCGGTGGCGGCCATTTTCCCGGCGTCGCCGGATTCATGGCGGCCCAGCTGTCGGGAGATGTAGTTGCCGGACCCGTGGCCGAAGAAAAAGCCCACCGCCTGGATCACCGCCATCAGGGAGAACACCACCCCCACCGCGCCGGTGGCGCTGTTGCTGTGGAGCTGGCCCACGAAATAGGTATCCACCATGTTATAGCAGGCCGTCACCATCATGCTGATGATGGTGGGCGCCGCCATTTTGCACACCAGATGGCCCACCGGCTGGCCGGTGAGCTCCTGAAATTTTGCTTCCTGCTTGTCGTTCACGTGATTCCTCTCCGGTCATGATAATGGGCAGGGCAAGCCCCGGCGCAGCGGCGCCGGGGCTTGGGGATTGCTTGAAATCCCGATCACTCCACCACGGGCAGGGACTTCACCACAGCGGCGCAGCGGGGGCACAGGGTATCGTGACCGGCCACGGTGCCCACGCTGGAGAGCACCTTCCAGCAGCGGGCGCACTTGACGCCCCGGGCGGGAGCCACGGTGACGGTCAGCTCGTTGCCCACGGTGACCCGTACCTGGGACACGATCAGCAGATCCGCCAGGGTATCCGCGTCCATGTCCGCCAGGAAGGCGTCCTCGGCGGGAACGGTGACATCCACCTCCGCCTCCAGGCTCTTGCCGATGGTCTTGTCGGCCCGGGCCTGCTCCAGCGCACCGTTGACGGCGGTGCGGACGGCGGCGATCCTTGCCCAGCGGTCCATGGCGTCCTCCGGCAGAGCATAGCCCTCATAGGGCTGCACCATGCAGTTGAACAGGACGCTGCGGCTGTCGTCGGCACTGCGGTGGGGCATAGCCAGCCAGATCTCCTCGCAGGTGAAAGCCAGAATGGGGGCAAACATCCGGGTCATGGCGTCCAGGATCAGGAACAGGGCGGTCTGGGCGCTGCGGCGGCTGGCGCTGTGCTCACCGTCGCAGTACAGGCGATCCTTGATGATATCGAAATAGAAGGAGCTCAGGTCCACCACACAGAAATCGTTGATGGCATGGGACACGGCGTGGAACTCGTAGGCATCGTAGCTGTCGAACACCCGGCGGATCAGGCTGTTGAGCCGGGTAACGGCCCAGCGGTCCAGCTCCTGCATCCGGGCGGGGGCCACCAGCTCCGTCTCCGGATCGAAGCCCGTCAGGTTATCCAGGCAGAACTTGGCCGTGTTGCGGAACTTCAGATAGTTCTGGGACAGCTGCTTGAAGATGTCGTCGGAGCAGCGGACGTCCACGTGATAGTCAGAGGAGCCGGCCCACAGGCGCAGCAGGTCCGCGCCGTACTTGTTGAAGATCTCGGCGGGGTCCATGCCGTTGCCCAGGGACTTGTGCATGGCGCGGCCCTGACCATCCACGGTCCAGCCGTGGGTCAGGCACTCCTTGAAGGGGGCCCCCCGCTCCAGCGCGCCCACGGCCACCAGCAGGGAGCTCTGGAACCAGCCGCGATACTGGTCCAGACCCTCGATATACATGGTGGCGGGCCAGAAGCCCTGGGTGCGCTCCATAGAGGCATAGTGGGTGGAGCCGGAATCGAACCAGCCGTCCAGGGTGTCGCTCTCCTTCTCGAAGCCTGCGGCCTTGCCGCAGTGGGGGCAGGTGAAGCCCTCCGGCAGCATGTCCTCCGCCTCCATCTCGAACCAGGCGTTGGAGCCCTTCTTTTCAAAGAGGCCCGCGATGGCGTCGATGGTCTCGTCGGTGCAGATGGGCTTGCCGCAGTCCTTGCAGTAGAACACCGGGATAGGCAGGCCCCAGCGGCGCTGGCGGCTGATGCACCAGTCGGTGCGCTCCAGGACCATGGAGCGCAGGCGGTCCTTGCCCCAGGAGGGCACCCAGCGCACGTCCTCGCAGGCGGCGATGGCGTCATCCTTGAAGGACTCCACGGAGCAGAACCACTGGGGAGTGGCACGGAAGATGATGGGCTTCTTGCAGCGCCAGCAGTGGGGATAGCTGTGGACGATCTCCTGGCTGGCAAACAGGGACCCGGCCTCCTTCATATCCTGGAGGATCACGGGGTTGGACTCCTCGGTCTTCATGCCGGCGTACTTGCCGGCATAGTCGGTGTGGCGGCCCTGGTCGTCCACGGGCACCACCATGTCCATGCCGTAGCGCAGGCAGGTCTGATAGTCGTCGGCGCCGAAGCCGGGGGCGGTGTGGACGCAGCCGGTACCGGAGTCCATGGTGACATAGTCCGCCAGCACCAGGCGACTGGTCTTGGGCAGGAAGGGATGGCTGGCCAGCATGTTCTCGAAGAAGGCACCGGGGTGGGTCTCCACGATCTCATAGCGGTCGAAGCCGCCGATGCCCATGACCTTCTCCGTCAGGGCCTCCGCCATGATATACAGCTCGTCGCGGCCCTCCGGCTTGACGACGGCGTAGCTCTCCGCCGGGTTCAGGGCGATGGCCAGGTTGCCGGGCAGGGTCCAGATGGTGGTGGTCCAGATGACGAAGCTGAGCTTGCTCTTGTCCAGGTGGGGGAGCTTGCCCAGGTCGTCGTGCATGGGGAACTTCACATACACCGTGGTGCAGGGGTCGTCCTGATACTCGATCTCCGCCTCGGCCAGGGCGGTCTCGTCGTGGGGGCACCAGTACACGGGCTTGAGGCCCTTGTAGATGTGGCCGTTTTTGTACATCTTGCCGAACACCCGGACCTCCCGGGCCTCAAAGCCCGGGTCCATGGTCTTGTAGGGGTGGTCCCAGTCGGCCACCACGCCCATGCGCTTGAAGCCCTCCCGCTGCACGTCGATATAGTGGTCGGCGAACTCGTGGCAGGCGGTGCGGAAATCCGCCACGCTCATGGCCTTGTGGTTGAGCTTGTTCTGCTTGATGATGGCGGACTCAATGGGCATGCCGTGGTTGTCCCAGCCGGGGATATAGGGGGTGTAGTAGCCCCGCATGGCATAGCTGCGGTTGATAAAGTCCTTCAGGGCCTTGTTCAGGGCGTGGCCCATGTGCAGGGCGCCGTTGGAGAAGGGAGGGCCGTCGTGGAGGGAGAACAGGGGCTTGCCCTCGTTCTTCTTCAGCAGCTCGTTGTAAAGGTCCAGCTGCTCCCAATAGCGCAGCATCTCCGGCTCCCGCTTGGGCAGGCCCGCCCGCATGGGAAAGCCGGATTTCGGCATATTCAGCGTCTTTTTGTACTCCATGTGTTACCTCCGTATACGAAAATTGTATTTGAAAACCAATAAAAAAGCGACCCTTGTCTCTGTAAGAGACAAAGGCCGTGAAAAACCTCTGCGGTACCACTCTTATTGCCGCGAAAACGCGGCCGCTCCGCCCCACCATCCGTGGGCGAGGGATGATAACGGCCCTCCGCCGTCCGCACCTAATCCGGGTATGCCGTTTCAGCCGGATGCTCCGGGGTGATATTCGCCGCTTCGCCCGTGACCGCCTTGCACCGAAACGGCGGCTCTCTTGGCATCGGGAAGGAGCGCTACTGGTCCCCATCACTGCATTTACACTGGATCACCACATAATATAGCCACTTTTCCCGGTTTTGTCAACGGGAAAATAGGGAAAATTCACTTTTTCCGCACGGAGCGAAAAAAATCCGACAGAACCTGGGCGCATTCGGCCTCCAGCACGCCGCCCACCAGGGCGGGAGGGTGAGGGAAATCCTCCATAAACAGATTCATGACCCCGCCGCAGGCCCCCATCTCCCGGTCCCGGGCCCCAAAGTACACCCGGCTGACTCGTGCGTTGAGAATGGCCCCGGCACACATGGGGCAGGGCTCCAGAGTCACATACAGCGTGCAGCCGTCCAGCCGCCAGGTGCCCAGGGTCCGGTTGGCTTCGGCCATGGCCTCCATTTCCGCGTGGGACCAGGCGGCCTGGCGCTCCTCCCGCCGGTTGCGGCCCCGGCCCACCACCGCCCCGTCCCGGACGATGACGCAGCCCACCGGCACCTCCCCGGCGGCGGCGGCCTCCCGGGCCAGGTCCAGCGCCTGGCGCATGTATTCCTCGTGCATTTCGCGCACCTCCCCGGAAAAATGTTCCTGTCCCCTGATTAAAGCCTGTCATATCTGTCCAAAATAACCGTACAATAGCCATCAGGAGGTATCGCCATGAAAAACAAGGACACGGCCTCCCCCACCCTGGGGGACCTGCGGCAGGAGCTGTATCAGACCAACCAAGCCCTGCGCAACGCCTATGATAAGTTCAATTACGTCACCGCCCCGGAGCTGGTAGAGGCCAGCATTTACGAGATCAACGCCCTGAAGGCCCGCAGCGACTATCTGCTGCGGTGCATCAAGACCCAGCTGGGGGAGGGCCCCTGCGTGGCGGCGTCCTCCGTGAAGGGAGGGACTGTGTGTCCGTCTTAGAAAAAGCCGCCCTGGGCGTGGGGGCGCTGTTTATCCTGCTGGGGGTGCTGCGTCTGACGAAAAGCCCCCTGAAAACGGTATTCCGGGTAGCGGGCAACGCGGCCCTGGGCTTTGGCGCCCTGTGGCTCCTGGGCCGCACCGTTCCCGGGCTGCACCTGGGCCTGAACGTGTTCAACTCCCTGGTGATCGGGGTGCTGGGTCTTCCCGGCTTCGGCCTGCTGCTTCTGCTGCAGTGGGTGCTTACATAGGGGCATCCTGCGGGGCGGACAGAATTGTCCGCCCCGCAGGCATTCTCCCCGGGACGCTCCATAGGGGCCGACGACTCTGCCGGCCCTATCTCTTCGGGCTATCGCATGTCGAAAGCGCAATATCCTGTGCTAAAAATGCAATTTCTTGTTGATTTTCCGCATGCGGGCCGGGTCCATCTTACACACCCGGCGGTCGAAGGTCACCAGGCCGTTGACCTCGTCCTCCACGTCGGACAGCTGGGTATACACCGCCGCCGACAGTCCCTGGGCCTGGATCAGGGGCAAAACCTCCGTTTCATACAGCTTTTCCACCGCGTCCATCCAGGCTGCCGCATCGTCATACATGCGGTAGCCGAATTTTTTGTCCGACGCCAGGTGACCCGGGCACTGCAGGCTGTAGCCCCCGAACTCCGTCAGGGCCAGCACCCGCCGCCCGTCGTTTTTCAGGCGCACAGGCCGATAGTATACGTGGCGGCTTTTCAGGTCGCCGCCGCCCTGGTCGTGCCAGCCGGAGGCATGGTCGATGGGCCGGGTGGGGTCCATGGCCCGCAGCCGGTCCGCGACCTCCAGGGCGCTGAACTGGCCCCAGCCCTCGTTGAAGGGCACCCACAGGCCCAGGGACACGCAGTTATACAGCAGGTCCACCGTGTCGGCCATATCCCGGAGAAACTGCTGCCGTCCAGGCTCCCCGGCCCGGCCCAGCCGGGCCGACGGCGCGTCATGCAGGTGCAGGCCCAGAAAGGGCAGCACCTGCATGGTCAGGGTCCGCCATCCCTCGAAGCAGGATACCATGTCCTGCCAAACGATCATCCCCAGCCGGTCGCAGTGATAGTACCACCGCAGGGGCTCGATCTTGATGTGCTTGCGCAGCATGGAAAAGCCCATATCCCGGGCGGTCTGAATATCCCATACCATGGCCTCGTCGGCAGGCGGGGTGTACAGTCCGTCGGACCAGTAGCCCTGGTCCAGCAGCCCCGACTGGAAGCAGGGCCTGTGGTTCAGGGCCAGCACCCGGCGGCCCCGGTGTTCCATAACGGAGAACTGCCGCATGCCGAAATAGCTCTCTACCCGGTCGCCGGAGGGCAGAGTCACCTCCAGGTCGTACAAATACGGATCCTCCGGGCTCCAGGGGCGGAAGTACTCCGCCGGAATGGGGCACACGCCCTCTCCCCGCTCATCGGCCCAGCTGCGGGCAACGACCCGCCCGCCGCACAGCACCGTGACCCGGGCTCCTGCCGGGTCCTCCGCCCGGACGGCGTACCGCAGGCATTTCCCGTCAAAGTCCGGGGTCAGGCGCAGGGAACGGACGTAGTTGTCCGCTGTACTCTCCAGCCACACCGTCTGCCAGATGCCGGATTGGGCGGTGTACCAGATGCCGCCCCGGTCCGTGCGCTGCTTGCCGAAGGCGTGGACACCGCCCTCCGGGTCGTCGGTGACGGCCACAGTCAGCCGGTTTTCCCCGGGGACCAGGGCGCCGGTAATGTCCAGGGTGAAGGGCAGATAGCCCCCCTCATGGCCGCCCACAGGCCGGTCGTTCACCAGCACCCGGCAGCACTGGTCCACCGCACCGAAGTGCAGCAGCACCCGGTCCCGGCGGAAGCCCTCCGGCAGGGTGAACGTCCGCTCATACCACAGCGTTTCCCCGCTTTGCAGCCGGAAATCGCAGCCGGACAGCAGACTTTCCGGCGAAAAGGGCACCAATATTTTTCCGCTGCGGCGGCGGGAGTATTCGTCCCCGTCCTCCACGGTGTAATCCCACAGGCCGTTGAGACAGAGATAGCTGTCCCGCCGCAGCTGGGGCCGGGGATACTCCGGCAGAGGGCAGGTCCTGTCGAGCTGCTCTCCCCAGGGGGTATAAAGCGCTGTCATTTCGCAGCCTCCTTCCGCTTCAGCAGCGCCGCCGGGATCGCCAGCAGCACCAGGGCGGCGGCAGCCGCCAGGAAAATTTCCGCTGTGGGCACCTGCTTTACGGTGCCCAGGTCCTCGTAGGTCATGCCGGTGCCCCGGATCACCGCCGCGCCGATATACGGCCCCGTGACCATGGGCAGCAGCACCTGGAATACGATGCGGATGCCCTGGAACAGGCCGGCCTTTCCGGCGGGGGTATAGTCCCGGATGAGCCCATTGCAGCAGGCAGAGATCACCATGCCGCCGCCCAGCATCACGATGCCCGCCGCCAGCACGAACCACTGGCTCCGGGCGAAGTACATCAGCACCAGCCCCGCAAAGCCCACGATCCCCGCCGGGATCAGACAGCGGAGCTTCCCCAGCCGGTCAATGGGCCGCCCGGCCAGCACCGACAGCACAGAGCTGACGATCAGCACCCCGGCCAGCAGGAACGTGTAGTCCGTGATGCCCAAAAACCGCTGGATATAAATAATGAGATACGGCATATACACCTGCTGGCTCATGCAGTACACCCCCAGCGCCGCCAGGGACAGATACAGCCGCGGGTTGTCCCGGACAACGGCGGGACGGAAGCCGTACAGAATGTTGGAGAATGTGGTCCCCTGGCCCCGGGGCAGGTCCGGCTCCCGGATGAAAAAGAAGCCCAGCACGCCGCCCAGCCCCGTGACGCCGCCTACGATCAGGAAGAACAGCCGCCAGCTTCCCGCCTGGGTCAGGCCGTCCAGAGCGCCGAACACTACCAGCATAGCCACAAGCGGCATGATGGCCAGCACCGTCTCCACCCGGCCCCGGTTTTCCGGCACGGTGACGTCGGTGACCCAGGCGTTGAAGGCTGCGTCGTTGGCGGTGGACCCGAAGAAGGTCATAACGCAGTCCAGCACCACCACCAGCATCGCCGCACTGTGGGCGGCAGCAGCCACGGGGCTGCTTTTGATCAGGGCAAAGGCCCCGATGCTGACGCCCCACAGCAGATAGCCCGCCACGATAAAGGCCTTCCGCCGTCCCAGCCGGTCGCTGAGAGCCCCCATCACCAGGGTGGTGACGGTGGCGGTGACGGCGCTCCAGGCCACCATGGCCGCGATCATGGACGTGTCCCCGGAGATGGTGTTGTACAGGAACACATTAAAGTACATGTTCTCAATGACCCAGGCGATCTGACCCACCAGGCCGAAGGTCAGCAGCGCCGCCCAGGTACGGCCGCCCAGCTTTGCTTTCATATCACCGCTCCTCCTCGTGAAGATTCCACCCGTACAGGGGATACCGCTGGAGACTGCCGAACAGCTTCTGCTTGATATCCGGATACCGGCCCTCCAGCCCGGCGATGAGCTCCTTCACCTCCTGACGGCGGCTGTGGCCGTTGGCGGGGCAGGGATTGTGCACCACCGGCAGCCGGAGCCGCTGAGCCGCCCGGCGGATGTCGTCCTCCCGGCAGTACAGCAGGGGACGGATCTGGGTAATGCCGGTGCGGTCCAGGTAGGTCACCGGCTGGAAGCAGCCGATGCGCCCCTCGAACAGCAGGTTCATCAGCAGCGTCTCGATGGCGTCGTCATAGTGATGGCCCAGGGCGATCTTCCGGATGCCCAGGTCCGTAAGAGCCGTGTTCAGGCTGCCCCGCCGCAGCTTGGCGCACAGGGAGCAGGGGTTCTTCTCCTTCCGCTCATTGAACACAATGTCGTATACCGGCACCTGGATGCGGGTATAGGGCACGTCCAGCTGCCGACACAGGTCCACCACGGCATCGAAGCACATACCCGGGGTGCCGGTCTCCAGGGTGATGGCGTGAACGGTGAAGGGAATGGGATAAAAGGCCCGCAGCCGGGCCAGCGCGGTCAGCGTCACCAGGCTGTCCTTGCCGCCGGATACGCCCACGGCCACCGTGTCCCCCGCGTCGATCATGCGGTAATCCTCCACGCACCGGCGCACCTGTCCCAAAAGCTTCTGCATGTGACATCCCTCCCAGGGTCGGAAAATAAAATTGCCATTTGAGAAAATAAGAGCTATTCAGAGAAAACAGGAGAAAAGGCCAGATGTTTTTATCATAAATTAAAATGCTGTTGACAATCTCCCCGGGATATGCTATAAATATCCTTGCGCGTTCGGCGCGTTTCTCTCCCTCATCATAGCAAGGGAGCCTGAAAAAGTAAAGCAATACATTCTATAAATTGGAGGAAAAACACCATGTCCACTTATATGGCAAACAAGGCCACCATTGAGCGCAAGTGGTACGTCGTTGATGCCGCCGGCAAGCCCCTGGGCAAGACCGCCGTCATCGTGGCCGACCTGCTGCGCG
>OLWJ01000041.1_pt1 | contig 30687 bp, 30 predicted proteins | sample 1674291 | NCBI WGS metagenome assembly OLWJ01 (sample SAMEA103958159, study PRJEB25191) | human gut metagenome | biome: human-associated habitat [ENVO:00009003]; feature: intestine environment [ENVO:2100002]; material: feces | place: Germany | collected 2013/2015
CGATCTTGTCATTGAGCGTTTTGGCGCTGAGGGTGCCGTCCGGGGCGATGTCCAGGTAGTCCCCTACCTTTACGCCGCCCAGGGCGTCCGCTGTGGCGGCAGGCAGCACGTACTCCTGGGCCAGCATCACGGTCTCGGTGCTGCCGTCGCCCTTGGTCACGGTCATTGTGTTGCCCTGCACGGTCAGCGCCTTGAGGTACACGCCGCTCCCCGCTTCCACCGCGCCCACGTCCTCCGCCGTCAGCGGGGTCTCCTTCCCGGTGCCGCCGTGTTCCGTACCCAGCACCCCGGTCATGGCCGGCAGGCTGGTGGTGTCCTGGGTGGTAAAGCTCTTTTCGCTGCCGTCGGCCATCGTCACGGTCAGGGTGCGGCCCTCCAGCCGGATGCTCTGCACCACCGCCGCACCGCTAGCCGGCATGGCTCCCACATCCTCAGCCGTCAGGTGCACCGCGCCGCCCTTGCCGTTGACGCTCACCACCTTCCCGGTCTCCGGGGCCGCTGCCTCTGCCCGGGCCGCCGCAGCCTCTGCCCTCGCTGCCGAATTTTCAGAGCTTTCAGCCCCTGCCGTTGCCGTCCGGGCCGCCGTCTCTGCCTGGCCCTTGGCATTCACCGCCCGGGTTGCTGCGGTGGCCGCCGTCTCGGCGTTGGCCTTTGCGCTGGCTGCGGCCTGCTGTGCCGTGTTGGAGTATTCCAGCACCCGGGCCACAAAGGTCTCGTACTGGGTGGGGCTGATTTCCACGTCTCCGTCGGTGTTCAGAGTGCTGTAGCACTCGTACTTGGTGGGCCTTGTCAGGGCCCGGTAACCGTCCGCACCCAGGGCCAGCAGCATCCACTGGCCGCCGGGGCTGGCCGTCAGGGTCTTGTCCACCGCCACGCTGTCTTCGTCGTCCAGCAGCACCGGTGCGGGCAGGGTGCCGTCCAGCCACTGCACATGCAGCGTCACGCTCAGGCCCTGCCATTCTGCCGGCAGCTCAAATTCCAGCTTTTCCACCCCGGCGCTGCTCTGGCCGCCCACCTTCAGCACCCGCACGTCCGGGGCAAACTCCGCCCCGGCAAAACTGCGCTTCAAGATCTTCACACGCATTCGCGTCTCCTCCTTTCGCCCTTCCAGTCTACCGCACTCCGCTGCACAAAAAACCTGCGGACTTTCTGCCAAAGCAAGAGCACCCCGGCAGCCATTTCCGGCCGCCGGGGTGCTCTTGCTTATCTCAGGTCTGCGTAGGGGTCATTTACCGTGGTGGTCTGCGCCTTTTCGGCGTTCTTCAGCCAGGTGGCAAAGGTTTTCTGCTCGTACAGGGCGTTCCCGTCCCCATCGGTCAGGGCCAGCAGCATCTCCTCCAGCTTCTGCCGGTCGTACTCACTGCCGGCCAGATATTCCGGCTTGCACACTTCCGTGATCTTGCTCTTCAGGTTCGTCACGCTCTTTCCGGCCCGCAGCAGCCGGTCAAGTTCTTCCTGCACATCCTGTGCCCGGCCGCTGTCCACGGCCGCCACCAGGTCATCGGTCACGCTGTCGTTGTCGCCCTTCAGCACCTCGTTGGCCCGCTTGTTCACGGCGCCGGTCACGCAGTCGATCACGGCCTCCCGCTTGTCCGCGTCAGCCTTTGCGCCTTCCCGGATGCCCAGCGCCTCGTACAGGTCCCGGATCACCTGCCGCGTCAGCTGCTGGCGCTGGCTGTCGTTGCCGTTCACCTGGGCCTGGGCCGCCTGCTGCACCCGGTCGTCGTACTTTGCAAGGCGGGTCTTCAGCTGCTTGTAGGCCTCTTCCTCCTTGCCCATCTCCTGCAGCTTCTCCATGGCCGCCTGCGCCTCGCCCGCGTCGCCGCTGGCATAGGCATCATACAGCCGGTCGTACTGTCCGGTTGCGCTGGCAGGCAGGCTGCTGAAGGTAAATTTCCCGCCGCTGGCCACGTTCTCCGCATCCTTCACATAGCCCTTGAAGGCTTCCAGGATCTTCCGCCCGTTGCCAAAGGGCACACCGGCAATTTCCAGTCCGTCTTCCATCAGGGTCAGGGCGTACTTCTCCACCTTGCCGTGGTGGGCGGCCAGCTTTGCCTCGTCCATGTCTGCCGTGTCCTTACGCAGCTCGCTCACAAACTTGTCCACGTCCCCGGCCAGATCGTTCACGGCGCTGATGTTCGTGGCGCTCACCACATCATAATCCTTGCCGTTCAGGGCGTTGTCCACCAGGCTGTACACCTCGCTGCCAAACAAAAAATTTCCGGCCGCGCTCTCGGTAAACAGCCCGGTAAAACGGCTCAGCAGGCTTTTCAGGGTCACGTCCCCGTTTTCGTCCTGCTCCCGGTCCCACCGGTGCAGCAAAAAGTCCGCGCCGATCTTCATCAGGGCAAACACCGCCGTCTGCGCCACCTGGCTCCCCGCCGCCCGCTGCAGCTGCTTGCCGGCCCGCTGCAGCTCTGCCTTGGTCTCTTCCGTTTCGCCCTCTTCAAACCGCGCTTTCTGGGCGTTGTAGTCCATCACGGCGTCGGCCAGAATGCCGTAGTTCTGGAACCGCTGGGTGGTAAACATGGTAAAGGTCTTTACAAACTCATCCGGGTTGCGCTGGATGCCCGCCCGCTGCATCACGGTATAGTTGGGCTGGGTCTGCTCGATCACCTTCTGGTACATCCGGTTCACGGCCTGCCAGTAGTCCTCGCTGCCCTCCTGGGCGGCCCCTTCGGCAAATTCGCCCGGGTGGTTCTTCACATAGGCCTTGCTGCCCTCCCACAGCGCCGCCACCGTCACCTCGTCCGCGCCGTTGATCCACCCGGTCAGGACTTTCGGCAGCTTGTCCATGGCTTTCTCCACCCGGGTGGGGGCTTTGCCAATGCTGGCCAGCTCTCCCCGCTGGCTGCCGCGCTTGCGCCACTCCAGCAGCACGTCCCCGTGTTCCGAGATCTCCGTCTCCAGCGCCGCCCGCTGCTTCGGGGGGAAGTTCTTTACAAAGGGCACCACCGACGCCATGGTGTCGCTGCCCAGCACGGCCGCCGCCGTGGGCAGACTGGCTGCCTGCGCAATGGCCACGCCCGGGTTCAAAGTCAGGATCGCCCCGGCGTAGTTGCCCCGCAGCCGGGCCGCCATCCGGCTCACGCCGTTGTCCCGCTTGCGCTGGGTGGTCTGCAGGTCGGTCAGCAGGTCGTTGATGTACTCCACCGCGCTGCGGCCCCACTGCTCCTTGATGATGCCGTTTTTCAGGTTGTACACGCCGTCTTTTGTTTCCACGTTGCTGTTCAGCACCTTCTGCACGTCCCGGATGGGCAGTGCCAGGCCCGCATAAGCCGCCGTGTCCCGGATGCTGCGCTGCACCACATTGCTGCACTCTTCCAGCAAAATGGGCTGCACCGCTTTCTTTACACGGTTCTTCAAAAAGCCCCGGCCCTCAATGGTGGCGTCAAGGTTCAGCCCCTCGATCTGGGTCGCCAGGGCGCTCTTGTCCACCGCAATGGGGTAGTAGTTTTTCACCCCCGCCCGGTTATAGCCCAGCAGCTGCATGCTGGTCTCGTTGATCAGGTTTGTGGTGTACTGGTTGAACAGTTCCTGCATGTCCGCGATCCACGCCCGGTCGTAGTCGGTCAGGGCGTTTTCCACCGTCTGCAGCACCGTGTCCACCATCGGGGTGCCGTCGGCATTCTGCAAGCCGCCCAGGTGCACGGTCTGGCCCTCCTGGTAGGCCCGTTCAATGTTTCCTTTTGTGTACTGTCCCATGTTCGGCACCGTCAGGCCGCCGTTCAGCAGGTGCTGGCGGCTGTCCGCATTCTGCAGATGCATGTACAGGCTGCACAGCATGGCGTGGTTCAGCGGCACGCTGTTGCCCTTGGTGTCGGTCAGGCCGATGTCCACCGTCTCGGCCCCCGGCCCGGCAAAGGCGTCCATCTCTTTCAGGTGGGTCTTGCCCGTCACGTCCGCAAAGAGTTTCTCTCCCTTGATGGTGATCTCGCTCTGCCGGCGCTGGCCGTCGTTCAGCATCCTCGCCAGCTTCTCCATCTGGCCGTTCTTTGCGTAGCCGCCCAGCATGCGGAACACCCGCTCGCCGCCCAGCATGTCCAGCTGGTACTTGGTCAGCGTGTTCCGCAGCCCGTCAAACCGCCCGCCGGGGCGGTTGCCCTTGCTGGTTTTCACCTCGTAGGCAGCAGCGTCCGCAATGGCGCTCACTTCCTCAGCCTTTGCAAGGCTCAACGTCTTGTTTTCGGTGCGGATCACATGCAGCGTGCTGCTGGTAATGGCTTTCAGTAGCCGCAGCTGGTCCACTGTCATGGGCAGGCTGACACGGTTCTCCGTGTCCCGGATGCGCGCTTTCAGTCGGTCCTGCAATGCCCTTGCCTTCTCACTGTCCGGCAGAGCTTCCGCCTGGGCCAGCTGCTCGTGCAGCTTGTCCAGCCGGGCGTTCTTCGCAGCTGTCAGGTCCTCCCGCAGCGTCTGGATCAGTTCCGGCACCTTGCTCTGCTTCCAGTCCTCGGTCATGGCGTTGGGGGCTCCCTCGCTGCCCATGCTGGCCGTAATGCTGTCCTGCAGCCTCGTCAGCTGGTTCACAGCCTTGCTGTTCAGGGTCACCAGGTTCGCCAGCTTGGCCACCTCGGCCGCCTCCACGATCAGCCCCTTCTGCACATACTTGCCCTTCTGGGGCCGCAGCACCATCTGGTTCAGCTGGGCCGCGTTCGCCCGGATGCTCCGTTTCAGCTCGTCCGCCTTCCGGGCGTCCCGGGCCCGCTGCACCCGGTTCTCGGCTACTTTCTTCGCAACAGCAATGTCCTCGTCCCGCTGCTGGCGGGCCACTTCCAGCGCAATGGCGTTCCGCTGGGCCTGTTTCTGCTGCCAGGCTTCCCGCCGGCGCTCGTTTTCGGCCTCCCACTCCATGATCTCGTTGTCCTGGATCATCAGCGAGCGCTCCGCCCGGTCGGTCCGGCGCTGCTCCTGCTTCACCTGGTCGGCCAGGTAGTCGTTTTCTTCCCGCAGCTCGCCCATGCGTTCCTTGTACCACAGCTTTGCCGCGTCCATATCTTCCTGCCGCTGGGCTTTCAGCCGCTGCTCCTGCTGCTTCAGCTGCCGGCGGAACTCCTCCCGCTGGTAGGTGATGTACTCGTTCACGTCGCCCAGGTTGGTAAAGGTCTTTCCGTCGATCTTCACAGCGCTCCGGGTCTCGGTGCGCTGGTTGGCGGCCAGTCGGCGGGCAAACTCCTGCCGCTGCACTTTCTGGACACCCTGCATGCCCTTCTCCACCTCGGCGGCCCTTGCCTCGTCTCCGGCCGCCGCCTTGGCCATCTGCAGCGCCTGCTTCTGCATGCCCTCAAAAATAGCCTGGGCGTCGGTCATCTCGGGCACGTTCATAATGTCCTCGATCATCCGCCCGGCCAGCTCCACCCGGGCGTCCTCGTACTCGGCCTCGTCCGCAAAGCGGCTGCGCATCTCCGGCTTGATGCTGTCATGCAGATTCATCAGCACGTCCAGCCACTCGGTGCTCTCCATGCTCATGACACCCTCCACACCGGCCTGCTGGGCCGCCGCTTTCCACAGCGCCCGGGCACCGTCCTGGATGCCGCCCACGGCCCGGGTGTCGTTCACAATGCTCTCGTACTGCTCCGCCGGGTTGCCGTCCCGCACGCCGTCGGCCTGCCGCAGGGCCACACCGTGGCTGCGGGCCTCGGCCACCGCCGCGCTCCAGTTGCCGTACCGCTTCACCAGCTCCGCCTTGGCCTTGCCGGTCTTGTTCACGGTGTACTCCAGCCGGTGCAGCTCCGGGTATTCGTCCCACAGCTCACTGTTGCGGTAGGTCGCCCCGTCCAGCACCTCGCCCGCCAGCGTCTCGGCCAGCGCCTGGGCCTTTGTCATGTCCGCGCCGTCCGCTTTCAGGTAGTCCACCAGCACCCGGGTCTCGTTGGCCAGCTTTGCCCGGTCGGCCCGGCTGGCGTTGGCTTTCGTCCACCGCGCCGCCAGCCCGTCCAGGCTGTCCTGGCTCACCTTCACGCCCCGCGCCACCCCAAAGAACTGGCTCAGGGTGTCCATGGCCGCCGCCGTGTTCGCAATATCCCGGCTCGCCTGCCGCTGGTCGTTCTTCTTTGCCTCCCGGCTGGCCTGCTCCGCCAGCTGGAAACGGAACTTTGCAAGGCTGCTTTCCTGCGCCAGCTCTCCGGTCTTGTAATACTCCCGGATCTCCCGCACCACCTTGTCCGCATCCACACGCCCGCTGTATTCCTTGCTGGCGGCAACCCTGCCGTCTGCTGTGGAGATGTCCAGCGTGAACTGCCTGCGCTCGCCGCCCAGCTGCTCGGCCATTTTCCGGATCTGTTCCAGCTGCTGCGCCGTGGGGGCCGTGTCCGCCGAAATGTCCACGCCCGGTGCCTCGGCCATCACACGCACATTGCCGTCCAGCAAAAACTCATTCAGAGCTTCCGTGCCGTTCTTCACTTCCGCCGGGCCGAACACCTCCAGAATTTCCCGGTGGTCGGTGTCCCGGCTACGGTCATTCTGGGCAAAGTCCAGCATCTGGCCGTCCGGCAGAATGTACCCTGCCCGCCGGAATTCTTCCGTCACGCCGAACTGCTCCTTCGCCAACATCCGCCGGTACTCCGCATTGCCGCCGTACGCTTTGGCTCTGGCATTGTAGGCGTTCTGTGCATCCTTGGCCTGGGCGTCCTTCCGCTGCTGCAGACGCTCATTGGCTGCTTTCATCTGCTCCGTCAGGGCGCTGTCCCGCTCTTCCAGCGCGGCCAGGCGGCTGTTGTACTCCTTGCGCTTTGCAAGGTAGTCCTGGTATTCTGCGCTGTCCCGGTAGGCCTTGCCCTCTGCAGAAAAAACGCCCAGCGCCTTTTTCTTTGCCTCGATCCGCTGCACTTCGGCACTGTTCAGCCATGCGCTGCGTTCTTCCTTCAGGGCACTGCGCTGCTTGGTCAGCTGCTGCTGTTCGGTGCGCAGCTTTGCCAGCTCATCCTGCTCCGCCAGCTGATAGCGCACATTTTTCTGCACAGCTGCATTGTTTTCCTTGCTTTTGGCAGAGGTTTGTGCTATAGTAGTGTCAGAAGATACTTCCTGAGCATCCGCAAGGGTGCTCCGCACAGCTTTCGGGAGCTGTGTGGGAGTATCTTCTTTTTTTGTCATATTTCCCTCAGTGTCAAACGTCACATAGCTTCCATCTGTCCAGCATACCTCATGAACATAGAAATTCTTCATGCCATTCTGCCGGGTGTATTCTCTTACAATCACGCCTTCATACAGCTTTGTTCCGTCAATTTCGACGGGCGCTGCAAAGACATAAGTATCATACCCTCGTCCCTGCCAGTTTTGCTCATACCCGATTTGCTTTCCTTTTTGAATTACTTCGGGGACTGCAGCAACCGCAACCTGTTTTGCTTTGCTGTTCCCATGCTGCACCGTTGCACGTGCACCGCTCTTTGTCAACTCCACCGTTCCGAAGTTTTCACGAATCACTTTGTTTCCTATAGAATCAAAGAATTCTTCAACATTGGAAATGTTTTCGTTTCGCGTTTTTCCGAAAGACACCTCTGTTCCTTCGATTGTCGCCACCGGTTTCATTTCTTCCAATTCGTTCAGATGGCCGTTCATCTGCTCCACCAGAGAATCTTTTCCCTCGTGCAGCTGGAACCGCACCCCCTGCGCCGCACCCTCACTCTTGAGGGCTGCGGCGTTTTCTTTTGCCGCCCGCAGGTTGTCCATGGCCTTTTCCGCATGGACAAAATAGGCGTCCTGCAGGGCCCGTTTTTCCGCCTCGGCCAAACGCTGGGCTTTCAGGGCCGCCCGGTTCTCCGGGTCAAGGGTCAGCGCTTCCTTTGCCCGGCTGATGATGCCGTTCAGCATCTCCTTCACGGCGGTCATCACCTTGTGGATGGTGCCTGCCTTGCCGGCGTTCTTCTCCGCCTGCGCCCGCTGGAATTCGGCCCACCGGGTCACGCTCTCGGCACTGTCAAAAATGCCGCGCCAGCTGTCCGCCACCAGTTCCTCGGCGGCCTGCTCGTAGGTCAGGCCCTGGGCGGCATAGTCCTTCACCTTGTCCCGGATCAGCTCGTCCACGTTCTCAAAGCCCTCGCTCTTCGCCAGGTACTCCAGCGCCGTGTTCTGCACCGCCTTGGCACCCTCGGCATCCAGAGCGTTGTACCAGTGGTAGTCCTCGTGCAGCACCGTGCCAAACACGTCTCCGTTCCGGTCGCCAAAAAAGATGCGGCCCGTCTCGGTGTCCACATAGGCTTTCACCCGCTCGCTGGGGCTTCCGTCCGGGCCCAGCAGCACGCTCTTCAAAATGGCGTCCGTGCCGGTTCCCGCCGCGTTCAGTCGGATCACCTGGGTGGCCACATCGTCTGCCGCGCGGTCGCTGCCCTTCCAGATCACCCGACCCTCGCCTTTGGTGCTCTGGTCGGTCAGGGCACCGCCCAGGGCCCCGCGCTCCACCGTGCCAGCTTCCACTTCGCCCTGCCCCTGCAAAAAGGCCGCCCGCAGTGCCTGCTCTCCGCCGGGCTGCTGCAGTACATAGTTCGTGTTCGGGGCAAGGTTGTTCATGCCGCCCGCCAGTTCCAGCGCCTTGTCAAAGGTTTTTACCCCGTCCATCTGGCCCATGCGGTACATGCTGCTTGCTGCCGCCGTGTAGCGTTCCAGGTCTGCAATGCTGTCCGGCACCATCCGGCTGATGGTCTCCGCCGCGCCCTTGCTCACCTTCCAGTCCGTCAGGGTCCGCTGCACGGCCCGCTGCTTCTCAGTCAGGGTCTGCTGGCGCAGCCCCACCGTCCGCCGCAGGCCGTCCGGTGCTTCCCGGCTCTGCTGTGTCGTCTCCTGTGCTTCCTGCTGCGCAGCGGCCCGGCTTTCCGCCTGCGCCTGCTGGTGCAGCTGTTCCGGGTCAAACAGCATAGTCCTGGGGTTTTCCGGGTCTACCGTCCGCACCGCTTCCGTGCCGTCCGCAAAGCGCACCGTCATGGTGTCGTTGCTCGTGCTCACGCTGTAGCCCTGCCCGCTTTCCACGGTTTCCCCGGCCTTTTCCACAGTGCTCTGGCGCTGATCGGCGGCAGGGTTCTTCACTTGCGCTGCCTTGTTCCTGACATTTGTGCCAGGAGCCTCCGCCTCCTGCTGCATGGCCTGCTCGGCAGTCTGCTGCTGGGCAAGCGTGCGCAGGGCTTTCCGGGTCTCGCTGGCCGTGGCGGGCAGCTCCATGCCGTACTCCTCCGCAAAGGCCGCCCGGTTTGCTTCGTTGGCCGCGTTCGGGGTGAACAGGTTGATGGTCTTGCCCGTCAGGTTGTCCGCCTGCAGGGCGGCCGCCAGCTGCTGCACCGCCGGGTTCTCGCTGCGCACCGCCGAGGCCGCATCCTTCTGGGCAGTTGTTTCCGCAGCATCTGCATTGTCCGTCTGCTGCACGGCGGCGGCCTGGTCTGCCTGCTGCCGTGCAGCTTCTCCCGGCTCCATGGCCCGCGCTTCCAGCGCCCGCTGCGCCGCTGCGGCATCCGCCGCCCGGCTCTCGGTGTCCGCCTGCACCGGGGCAGCCGTTTCGGTTCCGGCCCGGGCGTCCAGCGTCCGGCTCATGGCACCCAGCCCCGTGCCCACGGCACCGCCCAGGGCGCCGGAGGCACCACCCGTCAGGCCGCTCTGCAGCGCCTGCAAAAAGGTGTCGCTCTGCAGCAGCTCGTCGGCGGCCTGCTGGTCGCCGCCCAGCGTGGCATCAATGATCTTGTCCGCATAGGTCTCCACAAAGGCCTGTACCGCATTGTCCACGCCGCCGGAGATCGTGTTGGCGGCCAGCTGGCTGTTGCCCAGCCCGCTCACCAGCTTCGAGCTGCGCACAAGATCGGCCAGCTTTCCGGCCACCGTGTCCCGGGCATAGTCCACGCCCATGCTGCGGGCCATGTCCGCCACGCCCACGCTGTTGATGGCCCAGCCTGCGCCAAACTTTGCAAGGCCCACGCCCACAGCCTGGCCGACGCTGGTGCCCTTCTCCACGTCCTGGCCCATGCTCTCGGCCGCGCCCTGGGCGCTCAGCACCGGCAGCACCAGGTAGGGGCTCACGCCCGCAACAGCCAGGTTTTCCGCTGCGCTGGTGGCAACGCCCATGGCTGTTTTGGCCGCCGGGCTCATGCCCGCCTGGGCCGCTTCCGTGCGCTGCTGGCCGTAGTGGTACAGCTGGTAGCCAAGGCTCGTGTCTTTATCCAGCGCCGTTTTCTGCACCGTCCCGGCAATGCGGCTGCGCATTTCGTCGATCTCGCTCTGGCTGTAGCCCATGCCGCGCAGATCCTCGTCGGTGTACTGGGGGTTATAGTCCATGTCCACCGCCGTGATCCGGTCTTTCAGTTCCTTGCCACGGGCATCGCCTTCCAGTTCCTTGTCCAGCGCCGCCTCGTTTTTCTGGGTAGCCCGGATGTCCTTCACGCCCTGGGTGGTCATCTCGCCCGCCATGGGCACCGCCGACGCCACCGTGGCTGCAATGCCCTTCGTGGTGTCCGCCGTGCGGCGCACCGCCCGGTCAGTCACCGGCAAGGCATCATATTCCCGGATGTATGCCCGGGCCTCGTTGATCTCCTGGGCCGTGTACCCCATCTTCAAAAGGTCTCCGGGGCTGTACCGTTGCTTTGTACCGGTCACCTGCACGGCCTGCTCCGGGGCAACGCCCTTGTCCTCCTGAGTGGTGTACTCCTTCTGCCGCAGCAGGTCCACCACCTCCCGGTGCCGGGGGCTTTCGTCCATCCACTGGTTCAGCTCGTCAAAGCGGTCGGTCTGCCGGTCCTTGGCAAGGGCGTTTCCCACCTTCTGCGCCGCCTTGGCGTAGCTGCCGTAGGTGCCCTGCGCAATGGCCCGCTGTTTCGGGGCGTTGTCGCTGCCAACATAGTTCCAGTCCGGTTCGTAGTCCTCCTGCCGGTCCGTGGCCACCGGGCTGCCCGTGTCGCTGGTCATGTCTGCCAGCACCTGCTTGCCCAGAGCGTCCGCGCTCACCGTGCCAAGCACCTGCCGCGTGCCGCCGGTCCAGGCCGGGGTACTGGCCGTCGTCTGCAGGCGGCTGGTGCTGGCGGGGGCAGCCGTCATCTGGCTGCGGATCTGCGCCACCTGGGCCACGCTCAGGCCCGTGCCGGCGCTCTTGGCTGCCGGTGCCGCCGGGGTGGTCTTGGCCGTCTGGGTCGTCGTCTTCTTCTTCTGGGCTGCGGTTTTTGCGGCGTCATTCGCTTTAATCTGCTCCCGCATCTGGCGCACCTGTTCTACACTCAGGCTCATGTTGCTCCTCCTTTACCATCCCATAGTCTGCGACACCTGACTGATGGTGCTGTCACTGTAATTTTTCCGGATCAGATACTCGGTGATCTGGGCCATGTCATAGCCATTGTTTGCCATCTGCTGTGCTTCTCGCAGCGCCATATTGTAATTGCCGCCTTTCGGGCTGGCCATGCTCACCGACGCCCCCGCCACGCCGTCCACCGTGCCGCTGGTGCTCCACGGCGTTTTGGTGGTCGCTGCCGGCAGCTTGCTGGTCGTGGTTCCCGCCTTTCCCGCTCCGGTTCCTCCCGCCGCGCTCTGGGTGCTGGCCTTGGTGCCGGTGTCTGCCTTGATCCATCCCGCATTGGTCAGGGTCCGCTTGTAAAAGTCGTACAGGGGCTCGGTGCCCTTCATGCTGGAAAATTTGTTTGCCATCTGCTGCAGCTGGCTGGTCGTGTAGCCGCCGCTCTTGCTTCCCGAGCTGCTCCCACCGCTTCTCGTGCTTCCGGTGCCCGTGGTCTTGTACCGCTGCTGCAGTCCCAGCAGCGCCTGCTGGTATGCAAGGTTCGAGCTGTTCAGCCGCCCGGCAATGGTGCCGTAGCTGTCCGTGCTGTCCCCGCTCAGTCCTGCCATCTGCAGGTAATTCTTTGCTGCCGTGTCGTTGCCGCTGCCCGCCAGGCTTGCGCCCTGCAGCAGGGCCGCCATCTTGTCCTTCTGGGTATCGCTCATGCCCTCCCAGGCGTCCAGCATCGTGCTGTCCAGTCCGTACTTGGTCAGGGTCTGGGCTGCCAGGTCATCAAAGCCCGCCTGCTTAAAGGCCTGCGCCTGTTCCATGGCGCTGATCTGGTCGCTCAGCTGGGTGCGCTGCAGGCTGTCCGCATACTGCTGCTTCTGTAGTTCAAACTCCTTGTCCCACTGGTAATAGCCCTGGTAGGCATCGTACCCGGTCTTCACCGCGTTGCCCACGCCCTTCACAACGTTCCACACATTGTTCCAGAAGTCGCTGTTCTCCTGCCGTGCCGTGTCCACCCGGCCGCTCAGGTAGTCCCGCCAGTTCTGGGCATTGCTCACGCTGCCGTCATACTCGCTGCGTTCCAGGCTCTGCTGGCCCAGCAGGTCGTCCAGCACGCTGGTGGTGTCACTCATCTTCTGCTTCCAGTTCTGCAAAGCGTCCGCCCGCAGGCTGCTCAGGCTGTTGTCCACGCCTGCGATCTGCTCCCCTGCCGCCTGGTTCGCCGCCGTCTTGGCCCAGTCCGCACCGTACCCGCCCGCCAGGGTATTGGCCGTGCCGGCAGCGGCTGCCGCGCCGTTCTGGGCGTTGGCCACGCTGTTGGCCCGGTACTGCTGGTAGGCAGCGTTCAGGGCGTCCGTGTCCACGCCGGTGCTGCCGGTCAGGCTGGCATCCGCCAGCTGCACCAGCTTCTGGTTGATGCTGTCCGTGTAGTTGTTCTGGTAGGCCCCCGGCATAGCCTGTTCGGCCTGGGCCAGCTTCTTCTTTGCCGTGTTCAGTCTCGCAATGGTTCCCATGGTGTCCCCTCCTTACACAAAAAAGAACGGTAAGATCTGCGCCGCCAGCTGCACCGCGCTCAGAATGCCGTTCAGCCACCGGCTGGTGCGCTGGCTGCTCTCGCTGCTGGCCTTGTCGTACTCGTTCTGGCGGTACTGCAGCCCGTCCATCCAGTTGGCCATGTCCTTCTGGTAGTTCTGGTAGTCCTGCTGTTCGGCGTTCTGCAGTCCGCTCAGCTGGCTCTCCAGCCCGGTGCGCTTGGCCGTGTACTCGCTGCGGCTCTGGTCCTGCAGGCTGTTCAGCACGTTGTCCAGGTTGTTCATGGTGGCCGTGTAGGCGTTCTGGCCCGCCTGGGTGCCGTAGCTGCTGCCATAACCGCCGGTCTGGGCGGCGGCATTGGCCTGTGCGTTCTGGTTCGCCAGCTTGGCCGAGCGGGTGTACTGGCTCTTGTACTGCTGGTAGGCCGTGTCGGCGTCCGGGTCGTAGTCAAATTCTTTCATGCCGTCCAGCTGGCCCATCACGTCCTTGATCTTCGGCTGGTACTGGCTCACATAGTCCGCCGGGCGGGTCTTTTCGTAGTTCTCCAGTTCCGTCCGGGCATTGCTCAGTCTGCTCATTCCGTCTCCCCCTTACTGCTCAAAAAATTCTCGCTCATGTTCTCGCTGTCCAGGTTGGTCAGCACGTAGCCCAGCTGTTCCTGCAGCTGGTACAGGTAGTTGCGCAGCGCCCGGGCGTCCTCCGGGTCCATGCTGCTGCCAAAGCTGGGCAGGCTGATGCCGTTCAGCCCCGCTAAACTCGCCATCGTTCTTCCTCACTTTCTCGGCCCGGCCCCGGTCACCCGGCCGCCGGTGGTGCCCGCCAGTGTAAAGGCCATGCTCCGCAGCGCGATCTGCCCCGTGCCGCTCAGCTTCAGCCGCATGGTGTCGTGCCGGCGCGGCTCAAAGGGCAGGTTCAGCCGGGCATGGTCTCCCGTGGCCGCTGCCGTGCGCAGGGTCTCCCAGGGGCCGCCATCGTAGCTCACCGCCAGCGTCACCACACTGTGGGTCTGGGCGTCCAGCCGCAGGGTGATCCGGCTGATGTATTTGTCATCCGTCTCGGTCAGTCCAATGTCCCCGCTCACCGCCTCAAACTGCAGCGCCGCCTCGGCTTCCCCTTCTGTTTCCCGGTCGGGGTCTGCCGCCCACAGGGCCCGGCCATCCCACAGGTACAGCTGCTGGCCGGTGCTGGCCATCTCGTAGCCCACGGCGCTCTCTTCGTGCCACAGGCCCCGCTCCGTGTCGTACACCAGCAGCCGCCCGGCGCTGTCCCCCTGCCGACGCAGGTACAGGTAATACCGCGCGTCCAGGCTTCCAGCAGCGCACCACGCGGCCCCCGTCAGCTTCCCGGTGTCCAGCGCGCCGGACACCTTGCTGGGCAGGCTGCCGTCCCAGGCCATCACCCCGCCGGGCGAGAGATAGTACAGTGTCTCGTTCAGCACGCACAGGCTGTGGGCGGCATTGGCTGCCACGCCCCGGCACCGCACGCTGGAGAGCTGGTAGTCGCTGGGTTTGGAGCCGTACAGCTTGTGGATGCAGTTCTCTTTGAAGAACAGCACATACCCCATGCAGCTGGCCGCGCCGGTAAAGGTTCCGTCGCTGCCCACGCTCACGGCGTAGCTGTCCGCTGCAATGCCCCGGTAACTGTACCAGTTGGTGGGGTCGCCCAGTCGGCAGGCGTAAATGGTGTTTTCCTTCTTGCTGCAGCCCCACACCCGGTTGCCCTGCTCCGTCACAAAGTCCAGGTCCGGCACCCGCCGCTCCAGCGTGATGCTCACGGCCAGGCCCTCGTTCTCGGTGCGTGCCCCGTCCAGGCTGCGCCAGCTGGTGCCCGTGGCCGTCACCGTCCAGCTGCCATAGTACCGGCTGCTGTCCTGGGCCGGGGTCAGGCTGGCCACAAGGTCGTCCCCCTCCAGCGCCTGCACCACGATCTCCCCGTTCAGGTCTGCCGCCAGCGCGTCGCACACCGCCTGCGGCATGCCGGTCAGGGTCACTGTGTCGCCCTCCTTCAGCAGGCTCCCGATCCCCGGGCAGGTCATGCGCACCGTGTTCACCAGCACCTGCACCCACTTGCCGCTCTTGGCGCTCCACTTTTCCAGCACGCTCTCATAGTCGTACAGGTTCTTCGGGTCGCCCTTCAAAAACAGCTGCCCGTCCTCCGGGCTCTCCGGCTCCGTGTCGCCTGCACCGGCCACCTCGTACACCTTGCCCTCCGTGTCGCAGGGGCACACGGTCATTTTGCGGTCGCCCAGCTCCCACTTTGCCCCCAGCGGCTCCAGCTGGCCGGTCTCGGTGTCAAAGGCCAGCCTGTCCGGCCAGATCAGCACCTTGCTGCCCATGCCGGCCAGCGCCTTGCGGTCGTCCGTCAGCACATTCTCCAGCGTCACCGCCGCCGTGCGGCCGGTCTGCCCGTCCGGGGCATATTCCAGCCCCGTGCCCCGGCAGATCAGCAGCCCGTTCAGGTGGTACATGCCGTTCACCTTCTCCACGTCCCGCACCTTTTTGCGCAGGGCCCGGGTCTGCAGCGCCGGAAATCCCCGGCCGGAGAAATTCAGCGCCGCCGAGAGCTCCGCCTCGCTGCAGCTGTACGTCTCGTTGATGCCCCCAAAGGCCCGCAGCAGCTGGCGGCTGCCGGTCAGCTGGTTCAGGTTCGTCCCGTCGATCATCTCTCAGTACCTCCACTGTACCCCGCCCGCCGGGGGGTATTTCTGCCGCATCCAGGCTGCAAACTCCTGGCAGTAGTCACTGTACATCTGCAGCTCGTTCACCGCCCGGGCCGTCTCGCCCAGGGCCAGGTCCATCTGGGCGCACAGCCAGTGCTGGTACAGTGCGCTGAAGGCATCCGGTGCCAGCAGCTGGGTGTCATACTCCAGCCCGTCCCCGGCCATGTCCGCGCCCACGGCGTCAAAATCGCCGCAGGCCGAGCGGCTCACCACCGTCTGCCGCAGCCGCGCGTCGCACTGGCGCAGCCACATCTGTTTCATCTCGTCCGCAAAATCATTGTTCGGCCGCATCTGGTCGCAAAGTTCAATCGCCTTTCCGGCTGTCATCGTTCCGCCTCCTTAGCAAAAACACCCGGCACAGCAAGTGCCTGCCGTACCGGGTGTTCTCTTCACGTTGTTCTTACAGCTTCTGCAGTGCCGGCACGTTCTGCGCCGCCGCCTGGGCCGCCTCGATCTTCGCATTGGCCGCGTTGTCCATCTCCTCGCTGTGGCGCAGCACCTCGGCCACCGCCGCAGGCACCTCCACGTCCACACCGCGCTGGATCAGGTACGCCTCGCCGTTCACGCTCACAAAACGGGCGCTGGAGTAGCGGCCGTTGTCCTTGAATAGGTGGATCACCTCGGTGGCGGGCTTCTCCGCCTGCACGTCCTTGGTGTCCTGGGTGGCTGCTTCTGCAGCCTGCTGGGCGGTTTCTTTCTTCACTGCCATTTTGTGTTCATCCTCCGTTCCTCAGTTTGCCTTCGCCTTGGCGCTGTAGCGTGCGCTGCAGCTCTCAATGCGCACCATGTACTGCTCGCTCAGACGCTCGGCGGTCTTCACGGCCTTCCAGCCCACAGAGGCACGCTGGTTCAGGGGGTCATCGCCGTAGCCCAGTTGCTTCACGATGTGCTGCAGGCCGCCGCCCTCCAGCTCGGTGGTGGCGTAGGCGTGGGCGCCCAGCACCAGGGTGCCAAACACCGCAAGGCCGCTGGGGCAGCCGGTGCCCGTCCAGATCTTTGCCTCGCTGGTCTCCACAAAGCGCACGTTGCCGATCTTGCCGATCTCGCCCTCAAAGATCTCCTCGGGGCTGGCGTACTTGTGGGCCTCCACCCAGGCCGGGTCCTTCTTCAGGTCGTAGGCCGTGTACGGGTGGATGATGCACACATAGCTGCCGCCGGCAGAGCCGATGGGGTCAGCATTCTGCACCTTCAGCTGGGCCACCGCCTGCTCAATCAGGTCCACCGTCAGCTGGGCCGTGGCGTCCAGGCCCGCACGGCTGCTCACGGGGGTCTCAACGCCGTCGCTCACCTTGGGGGCGTAGATTACGTTGGTGCCGCCGGCCAGAATGTCGCGCACAATGGTGTCCATGGTGCGGCCGCTCTGGCTTGCCAGCACGCTGGTGGCCTGCACCACGTTGTTGTCAATGGTGGTCATCTGCACCATATCGGTCAGGGGCACCCAGCCGCCGTACTGGTGCACCTCAGCGGTCACCGTGGTCACGGTCAGGGCCTGGCCTTCCGGGGTCACGCCCTCGGTCAGGGGCGTGGTGGCCTTGGGCAGCGCGTCATACTTGCGGAACTCGATGGTCTTGCCGTTGTTGGCCGGGATCGGGTAGCTGTCGCCGAACTGGTCATGCACCAGCGCCGGCAGCGCCTGGTCGATGAGGCGGCGCTCGTAAAAGGTTTTCATCTCGGCGCTCATGCCGGAGCTGCCGGTGGTGTTCTGCAGCTGCTCGTGCGCATCCGCAAACAGCTGCAGGTTCAACTTCTTCCATTTCATGGTTTGGTCCTCCTTCAAAGGTTTATGTTCTCACACCCTCGTGTGGGAAGTCGTTACAGCGTGATCTTCTCGCCCCGGCGTGCCCTGCGTTCCAGGTCCTCCAGCTGGCGGCGACTCATGCTGGCCACGTCTACATGGGTGGTCACCGCGCCGCCGGGCCGGGTGCCGTTCTCGCCGGGCCGGCCGGCCCTCTGCTGGATGCGTGCCGCCACGCCCTGCTCCACCTTCTGGGCGGTCTGGGCCGTGGCCTGCTGCATGATGTGGTCAAAGTAGGCGGCCCGGTAAGCGTCCGGCAGGCTCACGCCCCGGCGCATCAGGTCGGCCACCTGCTCGTTGGCCAGCACCTCCTGCAGCTCAAAATCCGGGTACTGGGTCTTCAGCTGGGCGGCCTGGGCCTCCCACTGTGCCTGGATCTGGCTCACCCGCTGCTGGCGGGTCGCTTCCTGCTGCATGGCCTGCAGCTGCGCGTTGCGGGTGTTGCTGCGCTTCAGGTCGCTCTCCATCTTGTCCAGCTCCCGGGCCGTTTTCACGCTCACACCCCGCTGCTGGGCCAGGTCCTCGTAATATTTCTCGTCCTTCACGCGGCCGTTCTCCACCGCCTCGATCAGGCCGTCCATGTCATCGGTGTCCACGCCGTAGGCATTGGCCAGTGCCTGGGTCAGCCGCGCCACCTGCGGATTCTGCCGGATGTTCTCCGTGGCCTTATCAATGGCCCGCTGCATCATCTCCTGGAACACGTCGCTGTATTCGCCCTGCACCATCTCGCCAAAGGCTCTCCGGCGCTCCTCCGGGGTCTTTTCGGCCTTGGGCTCCTTAGCAGGTTCCTGGTGCTTCTCCGCTTCCGCCGGGTCACTCTCACTGCCAGAGGCCCCCTCCTTGAGGGGGCTGCCGCCCGCAGGCGGCTGGGGGAGTTTCTCCCCGCCTGCCGCCTTCCCCTTCAGCGCCCCGCTGCGCCGTGCCAGCCGCTCCTGCGCCGGCCGCAAAGCCGGTGCCTGCACCGCCGGGGGTTCCGCTTCCGCCGCACCGCCCTCTGCGGCACCTGCGCCGCCGTCTCCGCCTTCGGCAAATTTCTGCAGGTTCAGTGCCTTTTCCGGCGCATCGCAGCCGTCGCTGTCATCGTAAATGTACAACTCCACATGGTCCGGGTACTGCCCGGCCAGCTCGCTCAGCCCTTCCTCCACAAAGTCGTACCATGCAGCAACCATGATTCCGGTCATGCCGCCGCTGGGCTTTGCCTGCACCACAAAAGACTCACCGTGCTGCACGCAGCTGCTCTCCAGCTGCTTCTGCCGTGCAGCCTCCTCCACCTTGTTGGCCAGCGTCTGCAGCAGCACGCTCACTGCCGCACACACAATGTCCTGGCCTTTGGGTGCATAGTCTGCGTGGCCGCTTGCTGCTACACTATAGCCCTTGTCGGTCTGCATCATTTCCACTTTGATCACGCCGTTTTCCTCCTGTCGTTCCTGTTCCAATCGGAGAGCCGAGAAAAAAGCGTTAAGCGCAGCGGCTAGCTTTTTTCCGGTTCGACTTCTTCTTTGGGGTCTGAAAGGGGCGAGCAGCCCCTTTCTCGTGGGTCCAGCGCGTCGAAATCGCTGGCGCTTTTCTGGTTCTCTTTTGTGCGGCAAAAGAGAACGTCCCCCGTCATTCTTTGTTCGGGTTGTTCGCATTCATGGCCCGCTTGGCCGCCTGTGTCGAGAGACTGTTGTTCCCTTCGCCCACCGCAGCGCCCAGGCTGTTGGTGGTGCTGCGGGTCACATTGCTGCTGCCGCTGCCGCCACCCGTGCTGCCCGCCGCCTGCGCAGCCGCTCCTGCCGCCTCGCTCACGTTGGTGCCGTTCTGCTGGTCGATGATGGCCGCCATTTTCTGCATCTGCTGCGCCATCTGCTGGAGCTGCTGGTACAGCGTGCCGTTCTCGCTCACCCGCTGGCGCACCTTCTCAATGCCTTCAAAGTCCATCATGTCCAGCGCCGCCAGGGCCGCGTCGGCGTTGGCCGGCGCAAAGAAGCCCATCTGGTAGCACTCTTTCGCCGTCTCGTTCTGAGAAAGGCGGCTGAAGGTGCTCTTCTTGGCCGCACTCACCGTGATGTCAAACACTGGCTCATGGTCGCCCAGCTGCACCCCGCCGATCTCGCCGCCCGGCACGGCCCGCAGCTGCGCCGCGCTGAAGGGGGTGTACTCGGTCTGCCCCGTCTCTCCGGTAACGCGGAACACCCGCTGCTCGTCGTAGAACTGGCGCATCAGCTCAATGATCAGGTAACACTCCTTCGCAAAGGAGCGGTACGCGCTTTTCAGCATGTCCCGGCTCAGCTTGCTGCCCGCTTCCTGCAGGGCCGCAATGGCGCTGGCCGCGGTCAGGCCGCTGGTAGTGCCGCCCTGGCTCACGTCCCGGTTGCCGCTGACCTCCTTCAGCTCGTTCACCCGGTCGTCCCGGTAGGTGATGCAGTTGCCGCTCAGCACGCTGGTCTGCAGCGGCATAAAGGTGTCGCTGTTCAGCCGCCCCACCACATGCACGATGTCCCGGCTGAAGTCCGCCAGTTCTTCCTCGCTCACCCCGGCCGAGTCGCTCACCACAAAGCGCAGTTTGCTTGCCAGTTTCACGTTCTCGTCCATGGCGTGGTTCATCTCGTCAATGGCGGTCTGGGTGTCCTTCATCACGTCGATGTACCCAAAGCCCGCCGGGCTGTCCTCTTCCATGAACAACGGGTCAAACACAAAGGGGTATTTCCCGTGGTCGTAAAAGCCCCGCTCGGCCAGGGCCGGGTCGTTCTCGCTGGCGTACAGCACCACGCCGTTGCAGTACTTGCAGTAGTGCAGCACCGGCGCGCCCTGCGGCCGGGCCTTTTTGTAGTACCAGTCCACCACCACACTCTTGCCGGTGGTGTCGAGCTGATCGTCGTGGATGTACTCGGCCACGTCCAGGCTCTTTCCGGTGTGGCCTTCCAGCTGGGGGTATTTCGCCACCAGCTGCTCGTTGTCCTCCAGGCTCAGGCTGAACAGGTTCGGGCTCTCCTGAATGTCGCTCACGCCAGGGGCCCAGTACAGCATCAGCAGGTTCACGCTCTTCACGCTGATGTCGCCAAGGCCCCCTCGCAGCGTCGGGTCCCAGAACACACCCTTCACGCCGGTGCCGGTCTTGAGCTTGCGCCACCAGGTGTCGCTGTACACCTGCTCATAGTCGCACTGCTCCAAAACCACCGGGATGATCTTCGAGAGTGCCTTGGCCGTTTCTTCGTCGTCCGCCGCCCGGGGCAAAACGTTGGGCTCCGGGTAGTTGTCCATGGCGTCGGCGTGTTTGTTGGCAATGCTGTTGAACAGCCACCCGCTGGAGGGCTTGGGCTTGCCCTCCATCATCTTGTTTTCGCAGTTCTTCCAGTGTCCCATGCGGAACCACAGCTCGTTGTCCACAATGCGCTTGTCCAGCGACGCCTTGCCCGCCTTGTATTTCTGCAGGGTCTCCCCCGCCTTTGCGATCTCCTCCGGCCCGATCACCTGCGCGCCTGTCGCCTCTTCCGTGAGGGAGCTGCCTGCCGTCTGCAGGCCCGTTCCGGTCACAGGCTCCGGCGGCCGTGCTTCCAGGCTGCTCAGCATCCCGGCCCCCGCCGGGTCTGCGCTCACCCTCTGGTCCGGGTATCGCCGCAGCAGCTCCTGCAAAAGTTCCTGTTCATTCATGCAGCTTTTCCTTTCCGCTCATGTCTGCCACCAGTTTTTTTTCCCGGTCCGAGAGCTCCCATGCCGTGGCCATGTCCCTCTCTGCGGCTGCCCTCTCTGCGGCTGCCCTCTCTGCGGCTGCGTGGCGGCGGGCAGCAGCATCAGACAGCAGCAGGCCATGTCCGAAGATGGCCTTTCCGCTTTTTCTCTGGCTATCCAGCCTTCCAATCAGACAGCACTCCCGCTGCCACACCGTAAAGTCAACGCCGTACTTTGCGTATCTCTGCATCAGGGCGGCCGTCACCACATGGTCAGGGTAAGTATATTTTGGCAGCGTTTTTGTCTTTTCTCTCCGCTCCCGTTCTACCTCTTCATTCACCAGCCTGGTCAGCTCCGGCTCCGTCCTGGCTGCCACGCCTTGCTCGCAGCTCGTCACAAAGCTCGTGCGCACAATTGCGCCGTTTTCATACTCAACATCGCAATCGCACACCAGATGGCACATCCGGTCAAAGATCTTCGTTCCTGCAAAGCAGGTCAGGCTTGGCGCAAAGAGAAAAAACGGGATTTTCCGGTCCAAATAAAACGTGCAGATCTTCGTTAGGATAGAAAACGGCGGGTTGTCCAGCACCACAGCGCCCTCCGGGTAGTCGTAGTGATCATAATCGCCGCCGGGGTAAAACGGGCGCACAATTTTGGCGGGGTCAATGCCGTACTCCTTGCAGGCCCAGTCCCGAATCACGGCATACACGCTGGGCGGTGTATAGCAGTCATCCGTGGTCTTTTTGGGCTTGAATTTTTCCACGAATTCCTCATAGGTCTTACTTTTCGGCATATGGTTCTCCTGCTTACACCCGCATCACATGCGTTCTGCTCTTTCTCTTGTCCAGGTCCAGCGGGTCATCCCGCAGTACCGTCTCTTTCTGGATCTGCCGCGGGCTGATGGGGTTTTCCATCAGCACATAGCGGCACTCGTCGTAGATGTGATCCTCCTGGTCCGAGTCAATGTCCTCCACGTTGCTCTCGTCGTACACAAGGTTCGGGATGGTCCTAATAAAGTGCCTGCAGGTATCAAACACCTGCAGCATGGGCCGCCCCTCGGCGTTAAAGGCCAGCCGGTAGTGCATCTGCATCTTTCCGGCAAGGCGAGTGTGGTCCCCCGGGTGCCATACCAGGTAGTACGGGTGCTTTTCCTGCATCTGGGCAATGCTCTCGCCCTGGCTCTCGTTGAAGATGGCCGGGTCCGCCACGCCCTGGATCACCCGGCCTTTCAGCATCGGGTCGTTCTCTTCTGCTTCCCTTATGCGCCGGGCCTGCTCCACCGGGTCGATCTTCAGGCCTTCGTTCGGCGTGCCGGTGCAGCCGTACAGCTCCTTGATCCGGTACAGCCTGCCATCCTCGTCCGCTGCATACCACCCCACCGAGAAGGGCCGCGAGTAGCCAAAGTCGTACCCGCGCCAGATCTTCCAGTGCGCCGGAATGCGAAACGGCTTGATGACATGGGTCCACCGCTGGTCCTCGTAGTGGGCCGGGTCGTTGCGCCACTCGGTGAACACCTGGCCGCTGAAGCTGTCCCAGCTGCCATAGAGCAGCGCCTGCTTCTCCGCCTCCGGTAAGGACGCCAGGTTGTTCAGATACCCCGGGTCATTTTTCAGCAGTGCCGGGTTGTCAAAGATGGTGGAGGGGATAAACACCCGCGTGCGCCGCAGCTTTTCCACGGTGCCGTCCGGCTTCTTCACGTCCACCAGCTGCACCATCCGGGTGCCCGGGGGTGCCGGCGTGATGAACCGGGCCTTCACCCACCCGTGGCCGATGCCGCCGGGGTTGGCCGTGGCCCGGATGTACACCTGTGTGCCCGGCCCGCTGGGGCGGTTGCGGCTCATCAGGTAGCTGTACTCTTCCCAGGTGAAGTGGGTCAGCTCGTCCACCCCGATAAAATCAAACTGCTGGCCCTGGTAGTTGTATTTGTCCTGGGACCGGAACATACTGCCAAAATAGATCTTCGCCCCGCTGGGGAAGGTCCAGCAGTGGTTGCTGGCGTTGTACCGGGCCTTGGGGAATGCGGACTTGTAGTACTGCATGGTCTTGTCGATCAGCTCCCGCAGCTGGGGAAAGGTCTTGCGCAGGATCAATGCCCGGTAGTTGGGCACATCCACCTGCCGCAGCGCCTCGATCACCAGCGCGTCGCTCTTGCCGCCGCCGGCCGCCCCGCCGTACAGGGCCTCGTCCTCGCTGCGCCGCATAAAGGCCGCCTGCCTCGGCTGCGGCCGCCAGATGATGGGCCGGCCGTTAATCTCCTGCCGTGCCATCCAGCACCACCTCCTGCTGCTCTGCGTCGTCCTTTGCTTCCATCAGCACCGCCGGGGCAGTGCTCTGGCTGCCGCCCTCGTCCCGCGGCACCAGCGCCGCCGCATTGGCCGCAGCGTTCAAAAGCACCGTGGCCACGTTCGCCGCGTCCTTGTCGGTCATGGCCAGCGCCTCATACCGCTCCAGCTGCTTTGCCAGCTCGGTGCGCTCGCCGTCGGAGAGCTGCCGGTCATAGGTCCCAGGTGCGCTGCGCACCACAAGCCCCGTCTCCGCCGCGTCCTGCAGGTCCTCGGCCTCACTCTTGAGCAGCCCGCCGATCGCAAAGTCCCGGGCCCGGGCATCCTCGTCCAGCTTTGCCCGCAGCTTTGTGCAGATCTCGCTGGCCCGCCTGTTCTCGGCCACCCGCTGCTGCAGGTAGCCCACCTGGGCCCGGGCTCCCAGCGCCGCCCGGGCTGCGATCTCCCGCGCTGCCTGGGCTCTGGCCTCGGCAAACACCCCGTCCGGCTTTCCGGCCTCCTCGGCCATCCAGCTGCGGATGGTGCTCTCCGGCACGCCGTACTTCCGGGCCACTGCGCAGATGGAGTTGGAACCGATCATGGCCATCACCACCTCGGCCCGTACCTTGGCCGGGTACTTTTTCCCGCGCCCCTGTCGGCCCGACACGGTATTTTTGCAGTATTTCCGCTGTGCCATCCCAGGCCCTCCCTCTGTGCTCATGGTTCCAGTCTATCGCAAACCGCCGCACAAAAAACCTCCGGACTTTTTGGGGGAGTGGAGCACGGGTTGTGTTTGCTGTTTTTTCCGCAGCGGCCTTGCGGCGCTTTGAAAAACCAGAACACTGCCCCAGCCTCAGCTCCCTGCTTCCGCCACTGGCAGCGGTCGCTTCCGCTGCAAGTTGCGGCTCCCAGCGTCTGCTGCGGCCCTTGGGCGGGCCTTGCATCCTGCTGGCCGCTGCTGCAACAGCTCCTCCCTGCTTCAGCCGCAGGCTTCGGTCGTCGCCGTTGCAGCACAAAAAGGCCGCGCGCCGCAGCGCTCAGCCATCCCTCTGCGTCCCCGCAGCTGTCATTCCGCATCCAGCAGCCCCGCCGCTGCCGCGTAGATCCCCACCGTGCTCAGCGCTTCCAGCTCCTTGCTGTAGTAGGTCGTCCGCCCGATGTACAGCGCTCGGATCACGTCCTCTTCCCGCATGCCCTCCAGGTAGCGCATCCGCAAAAGCTCCCAGCAGGCAGGGTCCGTCCGGGCATAGTAGTCCCGCACCCGGTCCAGCACCGCCGCCCACTTGCCGCGCCCGTCGTACTGCCGCAGCGCCCTGCGCACCTCTTTCCGCTGCTTTTTGGTCACTGCCCGCCGCCTTTCCCGCTTTTTTTGCCGTTTTTGGCTGATATCTCACACATTCCCCGCACAAACCGCCTATTTTACGCGCAAAATAAATATTTCTTGTCTGTCATGTGCGAACTTTCGCAAACTCCCGCCTCCGCAGGATCACATATGCCTGCGGCTCGGTGGCTTCCCAGCCCTCCGGCCGGGGCTCGATGCTCTCGTGCAGCCCGCCGGGGTCAAAGATTTGTATTTTGACGCACTCCCATCCCGGGAACTGCTTTTCCCACCACGCCGGGTCCTCCGCGTGTTCGCTGCAGGCCTCCCGCAGCTGGCGGCGGCTCCACTTGGTGTCAGCTGCCGGCTGCTCCTCCGGCAGGGTCAGGTTGCTGGTTTCCAGACACCGCCGGAAGCTGTGGCCGTAGATGTACCCCACCGTGCCGCTCGTACCCTGCCCGTCAATGCCCAGGATCTTCTTCATGATGATCCGGTCTGCGTTCATGGTGCCCATGGGCTCAAACTCCCGTGTGCCGGGGACACGCCGCCGCCATAGATCCTCCAGCATATACCGCAGCTCCCGCCGCTCTGCCTCACTCAGCCCCGGGCACTGGGCAAAGCCATGCATGTGCAGCCGCCCGGCCTCGCCGTTGCGCACGGCCCACAGCATCAACTTCGGCCAGGTCCCCCGCACGCCAAACCGCTTGCGTGCCGCCCGCTGCACTCGCCGGGCGTAGTTTCTCACGTCCCGCCAGCAGCCTTCCTCGTCCTCGGGCAGGTAGGCGTCCTCGTATGTAGCGGTCAGGTAAAAGCCGTTCTGGTCAAAATTGGCCAGCACCTTGCGCAGTCGACGGCGCAGACTGGCGGCCTTGTTCCGGCTTTTCTGGCCCTTGTCGCTCTCTTTGCGCTTCTTGCCCCGCTGGCGGTGCTCCTGATCCGTCACGGGGTAAATGCCCACGGCCTGGTATGTGTCCCCGCAAAGGGTCCTTTTTTCCCGGATGTAGCTTTTTCGCATCCCGGTGCCCTCCCTGTCCGGTAAACTTTTCGTGTTGGTTTCTTTTCTGTGGCCCACACAGTCACAAGATTAACGGGTATACAAGCCCCCCAAAGCGCCCGCCCCGGACGCCTATTATAAAAAGGAATGACTTGTTCAGTTCAAACGCCTGCCGCCAGAGCTTTCCCTCTGGCAGCACCCGTTCGGCCTGACGCTCCCGCCGTCGCCAAAGCCCCCGGCCGCGCGCTGTCCACGCCGCCGGGGGCTCATTATTTGTGTTTTCCGCCCATCCAGAACTCCGCGTCAAAGTCGTTCCGGTTGATCTTTCTCGCATCGTTCTGGCTCTTCGTGTAGATCTTTTCTTTCTGTACCTCGGCTTTCCAGGCCCGGTATTTTTCGCACCGGTCGCTGCAGGCTGGGTGCCGGTCCGGGCAGTCCGGCATGCATACCGGCTTTACCATGCCGGAGCAGCCGGTTTTCCCTCTGCTGCCCAGTACCCATAGCTCAGCTCTTTCTTTCCACGCTCCCGGGCCTGGGCGTTGTAGCCTTCCAGCTCCCGCACGTCCCGCTGCAGCGGGGTCGGGTCTGTCAGGTACTTCTTCAGCCGCACCCGGGGCGCTCTGGATGCCGCCGGTTTCGGCACCGGCAGCGCAGCAGCTTTCGGCTTTGCAGGCCGTTTCGGCGGCTTTGCCTGCACGGCCGCCGTCTTTTTCGGCTTCAGCCGCACCTTGTAGGCTTTCCGGCTGCAAGCCACTTCTACCTTTTCCCGGGTCACGTCCCACTGGCGGTCACGGTGCCGCCTGGTCCTGCGCTGCTGGTCCCGCCACAGCGTCGGCAGGACCTTTTCAGAGGCCACCACGCCCTGCGCTGCCAGATCTGCCGCCGTGCCCTCGTACAGCACCTTCCCGCTGTCCGGGTCGTGAAGACTGTATTTGTATACCATCATACGGCTTTGCCCTCCTGCTTCCCGGCCCGATGCTTTTCAGCATTCCGGCGCTCCTACAGGCGCTTGAGCGGGTCCACCCACTCCTCACGCACCATGTCCCGCACCTCCTGTACCTGCACACCCCACTTTCCGGCCGCCTTTTTGCAAAAGCGCTTGCGGCTCATTCTGCATTTGTCCTTGCTCATGCGTTGCCTCCGTTCCCGTACAGCTCCACTTCCGCACCGTCCGCCGTCACCAGCACCCCGCCGTCCAGCGCCACGGCCAGCTGCTGCAGCCGTGCCGACGGCACCCGCAGCAGCCCGGCAGGCCGCATCCACTTGGTGATCTCTCCGGCCCGGATGCCGATCTTCTCCGCCAGGGTGTCGGCGTTCTCACCCCGGTAGCCCATCGCTTCTTTCAGGGTCATCTCGCCCGCCTCCTCTCCCAGCTCTCCGGCATGGCCGGGGCCTGCAGCACGGTCTGGATGCGCTTTTCCACTTCCGCCGGGGCCAGCGGCAGGCAGCCCACCCGCTTGCGGCTGGCCTCCACCAGCCAGGCCCGCTCTGCCAGCCCGTCCAGTGCCTGCCGGGTCTGGCGCTGCTGCTGATGCAGCGCCTGTGCGTCCGGGATGTCCTCCACCTGCACGTCGGTCTTGTAGGCGTCCCGGGCGCAGCGGCAAAACCGCTCCAGCGCCACGTCCACGCCGTCCTCCATGGCCCACTCCGAGAGCTGCCGGAAATTCTCGGTCACCGCTTTATGTAAGTCGTTCAGGCGCTTGGCTCCAAAGCCCAGCACCTCGGCGCAGGCCGCCGCGTATACCCGCCACTCCAGCGTGGCAGCGTTGTCCACCGCCATGCGGATCTGCAGCTCCTTCTGCTTGCGGGCCGCGCCCTTGCCCAGCGGCACCCGGAACTCCGTTTCCGCCCCTTCCGGCAAAAGGCTCACCAGCCAGGCCTGCCCGGCTGCGGCCTGTTCCCGGCCGCTCTTCCGGGGCTGGGCCATCACTTCCAGCATCTCCTCGTTGATCTCGTCCCGCCGCAGGTTCACCTTCCGCAGCCGCTGCACACCCACCTCGTACTCGTCGTGCAGGGCAATGGTCACGCAGGCGTGCATAAAATCCACCGCATTGTTCTCCGCCAGGCTGATCTTCTCGGTCAGGCTCAGTTTCTTCTTCATCTCTTTGTCCTTTCGTAGTATTCGTCGTGCAGCTTCTGCCACTGGGCCAGCGGCAGGGCCTTGTCCCGTGCCGCACGGGCCAGTACCCGGTACGCCGGGCCGTTTTTGTCCCGCGGGTTCATCCAGTCCGCCTTTTCCAGCGCCTCGTTCAACTCCCGTCGGTACTCTTCGTAGGTCAAGGCTGCACCTCCCCCTGCCGCCGCATCAGCTCCGTCATAAAGCTCATCTCTTTTTCGCTGCTGACCATATACCGTTTACCTTTTCCTCGCACCATGGCCAGCAGCCGGTCCTGCATCATCTCGCCAAATTCCTTGGCGGCTTACTCCTGCTCGGCCTTGGAGAGGTCCTTTCTCATCAGTTGCGCCACGGTGCTCAGGTAGGCATCTTCCAGGGCGTCCAGCGCTTTGCCCTTGCTTGTGTTCTGGCCCTGGCAGCGCATCACCACCGGGCCGTCGTCGATCACCGAAATGTTGATTTCAATCTTGCTTTTCATCCTTGTCCTCCTTCACGGTTCCCCGTGGTCGTTCATCCAGCTGGCCGCCAGCGCCCTGGCGTCCGCCAGTTTGTCGCACAGCATGTTCACGGCTGCTTCCTGCATCCACTCCGGCAGCTTGTCGGCCTGCATCAGGGCAGCGCCCATGTCCCGCACCAGCTCCTCGCCGTGCAGCTTCATCCGCTGCCAGATCTCTGCCTCGTCCGGCGTCAGGTTCTCCGGCCGGCTCACTTCAGCACCTCCACGCTGTAGGCCTTGCAGGTACAGCCCCCGTGCTCTGCCCGGGCTTTGTCCTCGACCATGGCCTTTGCCACGCCCTTGCTGATGGCCTGCACCTCGTAGCTGCAGTGTGTAAAGTATTCGCTTTTGGTCTGTGGCAGCTTCTGGCTGCACTCCACATTCACGCGGTATCTGCCCATCCTTCAGCCCGCCTTTCTGCGGCTGGCCGCCTGCTTCTTCTGCGGCTGCTGCTCCTTGCGGGGCTTTTCGTCCTCTTCCTGCTCGGCGCAATTGCCCAGGCCCGCCAGCACCACAGCCAGCGCCAGCAGCACCAGCGCCCCCACAAAACACCCGGCCATGGCCCAGCCCGTGTAGCTCTCCAGCCCGCTTGCCACCAGCAGGCAGCCGATCAGGCTGGCCCAGCTGCTGCAGTAATAGATCCATTTCCGCATTGTCAAAACCTCCCGTTTGTGTTAAACTTCTGGCGATGAGTGCATGCTGCTTTCATCACCCCTTGGCCTTGCCGGTGCTGTCACGCCGGCAGGGCCTTTTTGTTTTCTTGCACTTCTCCCGCTGCTTCTGCCATGCTTCAAACGCAGCCTGGTTCTCCGGGTCTGCGTAAAAATCCGCGGCAATGTCATACAGCGCCCAGATCTGCCACATCTTCAGCGGCCCGCTTTCACCGTCCATTCGCGCCTCCTGTCAGTCCGGGTTAAAGGTCTGGAAGCGTTCGCCCGTACCGGTCGCTTCCAGCGGGATCTCCCACTCGGCGCAGATGCTCTCGGCCACCGACTTTGCAAAGCCGATCAGCTCGTCGCCCCGCGCTGCCATCAGCACTGCCGGACCTACAATGCTGCTCATGTAGTTGAACGCGTACAGATCCGTGGCGTGCTCATTGTAAGGCAGCTCCTGCAGCAGGCCCTCTTCGTTCACGGCCATCTGGATGCTGTCCACATCCTCCCGTGCCCAGCTGGCAGCCAGGCAGGTGTCGGCCATCTCAATGGGCCCGCCCACCAGCTTCTGCAGCGTCTCCAGCTTGCAGGTGTCCCCGTCGTCACAGGGCAAAAGGTAAGCGCTGGTGTCCACCGGCATCACGATCACAAAACGTTCCATGTCCTTATCCCTCCGTATTGGCATAGCCTGCTTTTTCGGCGTCTTCCACGCTGACATCGTCAAAACACTGCTCCAGCACCATCAGCACCCGGCGCTGTGCGCCGGGGCGCAGGTTTGCCCGGCGCATAGCGATCAGACAATAGCCCATGCAGGCCGCATTGCTCCACGGCCCGTTCAGGTTTGCCAGCATCCGGGCCGCCTCGTTCTTCTTGCCCATCTCTTTGTCCTCCTTGGTTTCATGCATTCTTCCCCGGCTGGCCCTTATTCTCCGATTTGTGCTATACTTGCACTGAAAGGAGATGAAAGCCACCCGTGCTTTACAAAATCATGTTTGAAATTCAATGTCCCTTTGACGCTCTGGGAATTCTGCCTGCAATGGAATCCGAAATCTGCTGCAGCGTTGTCCCCGGAAAGTCTCCGGTTTTCTCGGTTCCTAACGTCTGTGACCGCTGCAACGACACAAACTTTGAGCAATGTCAGCAATGCACTGGCGCAATCTATCAGATGTTCCGGCAGGGGCTTATCCCTGTGGAGTTTCTTCCTTCCTGGCCGGTTCGCACTCTGCCTGACCCCATCCGGCCATGTCTTGAGCTGCTCTCAGAATGATTTCTGCATTCTCGGCAATCACCCCGGAAAGCGACCTGTTATAATCAGGGTCATACACAGCCATCTTTCTGGCCGCCATCCACCCCGGCAGGAATTCCCAAAGGGTCTGTGCCGCTTCCAGTGTTCGGTTATTTTCTTTGCTGTGTAAGTACAGCCCCAGTTCGTTGTAGTCCCCGCCCGCCTCTTCCACAGGCGTGCAGGGCTTTTTTGTTTCTTCCTCCACCTTCTTCCCTCCCTTCATGCGCTTTTCCCCGGCTGGGACGGGGTGTGTTCAATACCGAAAAGCTCATTCGGCGTGATCCCCAGAGCCTTGCAAATCGGGACAACATCATCTGACGTCATCCTTTTTCTGCCTCTCAGCAGATCATTGAACTTCTTGGGCTCATATCCGGCCGCTCGTGCTACTGCCGATTGCTTCAAACACTTCTCGTCAATAATTTTGTAAATCATGTCCGTTGCACTCATTCCATACGCTCCTTTCGGGTACAAGTTTCTTGGACATTTTTACAATATCACAAGTTTCTTGTCTCGTCAAGAGTTTTGTACAACTTTCTTGTTCTTTTGTCTTGACTTTTCAAGACCGCTCATTTATACTGACCTTGGAACGATAATTTTTTAGGAGGTGTTCCCGATGTCTTTTTCCAGTCGTCTCCGGCAGGCACGCGAACAGGCCGGGTTCACTCAGCAGGATCTTGCTGA
>OLWJ01000045.1_pt1 | contig 30384 bp, 16 predicted proteins | sample 1674291 | NCBI WGS metagenome assembly OLWJ01 (sample SAMEA103958159, study PRJEB25191) | human gut metagenome | biome: human-associated habitat [ENVO:00009003]; feature: intestine environment [ENVO:2100002]; material: feces | place: Germany | collected 2013/2015
CCTCCATCGAGAATTTGCCTTCGTTGATCGTATACAGCCAGCGTTTGAGGAACGATTCGGGCATCTTCAGACCGGCTTTCTGCACCAGATAGTCGCGCAGCTGGAGCGTGAAGAGGTAGTCGCTTTCGCGGCGCAGCTCCGGCTCGATGCGCGCGTCGATGAACTTGTCAAGTCCGGCCTCGTCCTTCACTTCGCCGCCGGGGAATGCCGTCTTGAAGAACTCCTCGTTCAGCTCCGGTTCGGCGAACTTGCGGATCTTGGTGATTTCGAGCGTGAATTCGGGTTTGATGCCCTCCAGCTCGTTCTCCTTGACCTGCAGCACGGCGGCGCGCTGCGACGGGTTCTTGTAGAGTTCGTTGACATTGACTTCGGTCTTGAAGCCCACCTTCTTGCCGATGAAAGGCTTGCGCTCCTCCTCCGACATCGAGATCAGGCCCACGTAAGCGTCCGCCACGTTCATCTCGCCGTTGTCGAGCGTGACCGACAGCGCCTCGTCCGAAGTCACCTCGTCGGCATCGACCAGACGGCCGTACTGACGCAGGTAGTTGGCGCGGTAGTCGTCGTGCATCTTCTTGTCCACCTTGATCTTGCTGTAGGTCAGCTTATCCTTGTCCGAAAGTTCGAGTTTTATCTCAGGAGCCTCGCCGATTTCGAACACGAATTCGAACTCCTTGCCGTTTTCGAAATCGAAATCGCCCTGCTCTTCCGAAGGAATCACGTCGCCCAAGTAATCGATGTTCTCCTTCTGGAGATACTCGAACACCGAGTTCGAGGCGGTGCGGTAAGCCTGCTCGGCCAGCACGCCCTTGCCGTACATCTTCTTGACGAGGCCCATGGGCACCATGCCGGGGCGGAAACCGGGAATATTGGCCTTGCGCCTGTATTCGCGCAACTCTTTCTCGACGGCTTGGCCGTAATCCTCTTCGCCCACCGTTACCTTGAGCAGCGAATTGTTCTCTTCGCGTTGTTCTCTTACGATCTTCATAATGAATGCTTTCTATATTGTTATTGTCTTATTTCCGAAATCGGCTCGCAAAGATAGCGATTTTCGCGGACAAACCAATATTTTTTCTAAAATATAGTGTATTGCAGCCGGCGGCGGCAAACTCCGCAAAGGCTGTTTTCGGAAAATGCGCAGGCATCCGAAAACGCGGGTAAATGCAAAGATAGTCAAAAAATTCGTCATATGGCGGGTTTTTCCTATCTTTGCGGAGGATAAACCTCCGCTCAGACAGGCGGCGTCCGGCCCGGCCGAATAAATTCGCTTCCGTTTCCGGCTCGCGCTGTCTTTGCTGACGAATTCACAAGAAAGAGATGAGAAAGTTCGCTACCGTTCTGCTGTCGGGACTGCTGCTGGCTTCGTGCGGCGGCAATCAGGTCCGGGCCAAACGCCCCGCGGCGCCGGCGGAACCCAAGGAATACACCTACGGCGTCCGGGCGGTCCACCCGCACCCGGCGACCAGCTATACGCAGGGCCTGCAATACGCCGACGGCCGTTTGTGGGAAGGCACGGGCCAGCACGGCGAATCGGTCGTGCAGACGCTCGACCTCGCGACGGGCCGCGCGGAGGTCTTCGCACGTCTTCCCAAGGAGGACTTCGGCGAAGGGATCGCCCTCTTGGACGGCAAGGTCTACCAGCTCACGTGGCAGTCGAACAAAGCCTATGTCTACGACGCCCGGACGGGAGAGAAAATCAGGGAGTTCCGCTATCCCGGCGAGGGCTGGGGCCTCACGACCGACGGGAAGAAGCTCTACATGTCGGACGGCACGGCAAACATCTACACGCTCGACCCGGCCACCTTCAAACGCGAAAAGCGTACCACGGTGACGCTCCGGGGCGAGACGCTCAACTTCCTCAACGAGCTGGAGTGGATCGACGGCAAGATATGGGCCAACGTCTACACCACCGACCAAATCGTCATCATCGACCCGGCGACGGGCGCGGTGGAGGGGATCGTCGATCTGACGGGGCTGCTGCCCGAAGAGGACGTGACTCCGGCGACCGACGTGCTCAACGGCATCGCATACGACGCGGCCGGAGGGCGCATCTTCGTCACGGGCAAGAACTGGAACAAACTGTTTGAAATCGAAATCAGAGAGAAATAAATGGCCGACATATACGAACAACTCGAATCCTGCATCCTGCTGCTCGACGGCGGTTTCGGCACCATGGTCCAGCAGTACGGACTGACAGAAGAGGACTACCGGGGCGAACGGTTCCGCGAGTGGCCCGCGCTGCTCAAGGGGTGCAACGACCTGCTGGCCCTGACGCGGCCCGAAGCGGTGCGCGAAATCCACGTCAAATACCTGCAGGCGGGGGCCGACATCATCGAAACCGACTCGTTCAACGCCAACGCCGTATCGCTGGCCGATTACGGACTGGAGGCGTATGCCTACGAAATGTCGCGAGCGGCGGCGGCCGTGGCCCGCAGCGCGGCCGACGAATTTACGGCCCGCAACCCGCAGAAACCCCGCTTCGTGGCGGGTTCGATGGGGCCCACCAACCGCACGGCCTCGATGTCGGCCGACGTGGCGAACCCCGCGGCCCGCGAAGTGACTTTCGCACAACTCGTCGAAGCCTACACCGATCAGGCGCGGGGACTGCTGGACGGCGGAGCCGACATCCTGCTGGTCGAGACCATCTTCGACACGCTCAACGCCAAGGCGGCCCTCTACGCGATCGACGCGCTGGCCGAAAAACTCGGCCGCACGATCCGCGTCATGGCGTCGGGCACGCTGGCCGACGCCAGCGGCCGCACCCTGTCGGGACAGACCGTCGAGGCCTTCTGCACCTCGCTGTCGCACGCGCAGCTGCTCTCCCTCGGCCTGAACTGCGCCTACGGAGCCAAACAGCTGCTGCCCTACCTCGAACGGCTGGCCGAAACGGCCCCGTTCCGTATCTCGGCGCACCCCAACGCCGGACTTCCCAACGTCATGGGCGGCTACGACGAGACCCCGGAGATGTTCGCCGAGGACGTGGGCGAATACATGCGCCGCGGACTGGTCAATATCGTCGGCGGATGCTGCGGCACGACGCCCGCGCATATCTTCGAACTTTCGAAAATCGCCTGCAACTATGCCCCGCGCCCCGTTCCGGCGCCGCGCCGCGTCACGACGCTGAGCGGACTGGAGCCGCTGCGCATCGCGCCCGAAACCAATTTCGTCAACGTCGGCGAGCGCACCAACGTCGCAGGCTCGGCCAAATTCGCCCGCCTGATCCGCGAGGGCAATTACGAAGAGGCCCTGTCGGTAGCCCGTGCGCAGGTCGATGCGGGGGCGCAGATCGTCGACGTCTGCATGGACGACGGCATGATCGACGGCGTCGAAGCCATGCGCACATTCCTCAACCTGATGGCCTCGGAGCCGGAAATCGCCCGCGTGCCGACGATGATCGACTCCTCGAAATGGGAGGTGCTCGCGGCGGGTCTGGAGGTCACGCAGGGCAAGGCCGTGGTCAATTCGATCTCGCTCAAGGAGGGCGAAGCCGAATTCCTGCGCCGCGCACGGGAGATACACCGCTACGGAGCCGCCGCGGTGGTGATGCTCTTCGACGAGCAGGGACAGGCCGACACCTGCGAGCGCAAGATCGAGGTGGCCTCACGCGCCTACCGCCTGCTGACCGACGCGGGATTCCCCGCCGAAGACATCATCTTCGACCCCAACATACTGGCCGTGGCGACGGGAATTCCCGAACACGACGGCTACGCCAAAGCCTTTATCGACGCGACGCGCTGGATCAAGGAAAACCTGCCTTACGCAAAGGTGTCGGGCGGCGTGTCGAACCTCTCGTTCGCCTTCCGCGGCAACAACGCCGTGCGCGAGGCGATGCACTCGGCGTTCCTCTACCACGCCATCCGCGCGGGCATGGACATGGGCATCGTCAACCCGCAAATGGTGAAGATATACAGCGAGATCGAACCCGAACTGCTCCAACGCGTCGAGGACGTGATCCTCTGCCGCCGGGCCGACGCCGCCGAACGGCTCACCGAATATGCGCAGCAGGTGCGCACCACGGCCGAAACCCAGCCGCAGGCCCCCGACGCATGGCGCGCGGGAACGCTCGCCGAGCGGATCGGCCACGCCATGCTCAAGGGCGTAGCGGACTACATCGAGCAGGACGCGCTGGAGGGCTACGAAGCCCTCGGAACGCCGATGGCCGTGATCGACACCCTGCTGATGCCCGCCATGGAGCGGGTCGGCACGCTCTTCGGCGAGGGTAAGATGTTCCTGCCGCAGGTCGTGAAGACCGCCCGCGTGATGAAGCGCGCCGTAGCGGCCCTGACCCCCTACATCGAGCAAGGCGGCGCCCAGACCCCGCACAACGCGGGCAAGGTGCTGATCGCCACGGTCAAAGGCGACGTACACGACATCGGCAAGAATATCGTGGCAGTCGTGATGGCCTGCAACGGATACGAGATAAAGGACCTCGGCGTGATGGTCGAGTCGCAGCGGATCGTCGAAGAGGCCGTAGCGTGGGGCGCCGACTGCATCTGCCTGAGCGGCCTGATCACCCCGTCGCTCGACGAGATGGCCCACGTCTGCGAGGAGCTGGAACGCCGCGCACTGCGCCTTCCGGTCATCATCGGCGGCGCGACGACCTCGAACCTGCATACCGCCGTGAAGATCGCCCCGGTCTATTCGGGATTGGTGATACACTCGCCCAACGCCAGCCGCAACAGCCAGATTCTGGCGCAGCTGCTCGGTCCCGACGGCCAGCTGTACGCCGACAAGGTCCGCGCCGACCAGCAGGCGCTGCGCAGCGACTACCTGCGCGCCGAACGCACCCGGAACCTGATTCCGATCGTCGAGGTCCGCAAGACCCGCAAAGGCGCCGCCCCGCACCTGCCCGTCGAGCCGCTGCACCCCGGCCGCATGGTCTTCCCCGACTTCGACGTCGCCGACGCCGAACCCTATATCGACTGGAGCTTCTTCTTCGCGGCATGGGGTCTCAAGGGACGCTATCCCGAAATCCTCGACCACCCCGAAAAAGGCGCCGAGGCCCGCAAGGTCTTCGCCGACGCCGAGACCCTGCTGGCCCGCATCCGCGACGAACGGCTGCTCACGCTACAGGCCGCCGTGGGGATCTTCCCGGCGCGCGCGGAGGGCGACGACATCTGGATCACCGACCAGAAAGGCCGCGAACGCCGGCTGGCGATGCTCCGCAACCAGACGCGCGGGGAGGAGAACCGCTCGCTGGCGGACTGCATCGCGCCGCACAGCGACTGGATAGGCTGTTTCGCCGTCACCGCCGGCATCGGACTCAGGGAACTCTGCGAAAAATTCCGCGCCGAGGGCGACGACTACGGCGCCATCATGGCCAAACTGCTGGCCGACCGGCTCACCGAAGCCTTCGCCGAAGCCGTGCACACGTTCGTGCGGCGGCAGATGTGGGGTTACGAAACGGGCGAGCCGCTCACGCCGCAGCAGACCGTCCGCGGCCAGTACCGCGGCCGCCGCATGGCTTTCGGCTATCCCGCGTCGCCCGACCATTCGCTCAAGCGCGAGGTCTTCGACCTGCTGTCGGTCGAAATGACGACGGGCATGAAGCTCACCGAGAATTACATGATCGATCCCGGCGAAGCGCTCTGTGGACTGATGTTCGCCGACGCCGACTACTTCTCCGTGGGCACGATCGACACCAAGCAGCTGCTCGACTACGCCCGGCGGCGCGGCATGGAGGTCGAAGAGATCAAGAAACTGATACCCAATAATATTTAACGCGCGGGAACGCCCCGGCGGCCCCGCCCGCCGAACCAAAGCAACAACAGACCGAACCATGAATGTTCTGGACATAATCAATACGGCCATCGCCGAACACCGCACACGCTTCGCGTTCGAACTGCTCCCGCCCCTCAAGGGCGACGGCATGGGCGGCGTATTCGCGGCCATCGACCGGCTCATCGGATTCGACCCGGCCTACATCAACGTCACCTTCCACCGCGAGGGAATCAAGCAGTCCGTGCGTCCGGACGGAGGCATCGACTGGCACGTGGTGCGCCGCCGTCCCGGCACGGTGGGCATCTCGGCCGCCATTCAGAAGAAGTACGGCGTCGAAGTCGTGCCGCACCTGATCTGCGGCGGACAGTCGAAATACGACATCGAAGACGCGCTGATCGACCTCGACTTCCTCGGCCTGCACAACGTACTGGCACTCAGGGGCGACAAATCGCAGAACGAAAAGTTCTTCATGCCCCACCCGCAGGGCCATTCGCACGCCGTGGACCTCGTGCGGCAGATCGCGGCCATGAACCGCGGCGAATTCGTGGACGGCGAGGTCGAGGAGTGCCACCACTCGAAATTCTCGATCGGCGTGGCCGGCTACCCCGAAGGGCACGAAGAGTCCCCCTCGCCCGAAGCCGACATCGCCGCCCTCAAGGCGAAGATCGACGCCGGAGCCGGGTACATCGTCACGCAGCTCTTCTACGACAACGCCCGCTTTTTCGACTTCGTGCGCCGCTGCCGCAAAGCGGGCATCGCGGTGCCGATCATCCCCGGCATCAAACCCCTCTCGACACTGCGCCACCTGACGCTGCTGCCGCAGACCTTCGGCTGCCGCATTCCCGAAGAGCTGGAACGCGAAGTCCTGCGCCACCGGGAGGACCCGAAGGCGATCCGCGAAGTCGGCACCGAATGGGCCGTCGCCCAGAGCCGGGAGCTGAAACAGGCCGGAGTCCCCGTACTGCACTACTACCCGATGGGCAAGGCCGACAATATCATCAAGATAGCAAAAGCGATATTTTAACTGAAATGAATCCCATCCAATTCCGCCGTCACCTGCACATGCACCCCGAACTGTCGTTCAGGGAGCACGACACGGCGGCCTTTATCTCCGCCCGGCTCTCGGAGCTGGGCATCGAGCACCGTCCCATAGCCGGAACGGGCGTGCTGGCTAAGATCGAAGGCCGCGGCAAAGCCGACCCCAAACGCCGGGCCGTGGTACTGCGCGCCGACATCGACGCCCTGCCGATCGACGAGCGGAACGACGCAGACTGGAGCTCCCGCAACCAAGGGGTCATGCACGCCTGCGGCCACGACATGCACGCCGCGGTGCTGTTCGGCGTGTTGCAGCAGCTAGCCACCGAGCCGGATTTCCGCGGCACGATATTCGGGCTGTTCCAGCCGGGCGAGGAGTGCAATCCGGGCGGTGCGTCGCTGGTGCTGGCCGAAAATCCGTTCGAAGGCTACGACGTCCGGGCCGTGGTCGGCGAACACGTTGAGCCGCAGCTCGAAGTCGGGACGCTCGGATTCCGCGCCGGCAAATACATGGCCGCAAGCGACGAACTGCGCTTCACGGTGCACGGGACGGGCGGCCACGGGGCCATGCGTCCGCAGCTCAAGGACCCGGTGGCGGCCGCCGCAGAGTTCGTGACGCGGCTCGTGGCGCTCAACCACGAAGAGTGCGTGCTCTCGATCGGCCGCGTGGAGGCCGGGGGCGCCACGAACATCGTGCCCGATCAGGTCTATCTCGAAGGCACGCTCCGCACCTTCGACGAACGCGAGCGCGAAATCATCCACAAACGCATCCGCAACTTCGCCGCGGACATCGACAAACGCCACGGCGTGCGGACCGACGTCGATATCAGCCGGGGCTACCCCTGCGTGGTGAACGACGCCGCGCTGGTCAAGCATGCGGCGGCGCTGGCCGCGGAAGCCGGGCTGCGGGTCGAAATGCTGCCGCTGCGCACCACGGCGGAGGATTTCGGCTTCTACTGTACCAAATATCCGTCGCTGTTCTACCGGCTGGGCGTGGGCGCCGCGGCCGGACGGCCCCATACGGCGACGTTCAACCCCGACGAAGGGGCCATCGACACGGGCATGGACTATATGAAACGTCTTGCCCTCCAAATTCTGAAGAAATGAAAAAGCAATCACAAAAGAACCGTCCCGCAAGGGGCGCGAAAAACACGGACCGGGCGGCAGTCATCCTGAGTCTCTTCCGTGAATTCCCCAATAATAAATTCTCGCTCAAACACCTCGCGTCGGCTTCGGGCGGCGCGACGAAAGAGGGACGCCGCGAGACGTTCGAAATACTGGGACGCCTGCACGACGAAGGCATCGTCGAGGAGTGCGCCCGCGAGAAATACAGGCTCACGCACAAGCACCTGCCCCACTTCGAAGGCATCGCCGACATGACGGCGAGCGGTTCGATATACGTGCGGGTCGAGGGCGAGGAGAACGATATTTTCGTCAATCAGCGCAACACGGCCAACGCCCTGAACGGCGACCGCGTGGAGGTGGTGGCCATCCACCGCGGCCGCGACGGGAAATTCGAAGGCGAAATCACGCGCATCGTCGAGCGCAGCCGCAAACCCTACGTCGGCGTGGCCGAGGTGGGCGCGCACCAGATCTTCGTGCGGGCCGACTCGCGCCGCATGCCGATGGACATCTACCTCTCGAAAAAGCAATACCCCGACGTGAAGGACGGCGAAAAGGTCGTGGTCCGCATCGCCGACTGGGCCGAAGGCAGCAAAAGCCCCGTGGGCGAGCTGGTCGAACGGCTCGGCATGGCGGGCAACAACGACACGGAGATGCACGCCATTCTGGCCGAATACGAGCTGCCCTACCGCTTCGACCCCGAAATAGAGCAGGCCGCGGAGGCCATCGACGGCAGCATCACCGCCAAGGAGATCGCCGCACGCCGCGACTTCAGGCAGGTGACGACCTTCACGGTGGACCCGGCCGACGCCAAGGACTTCGACGACGCGCTTTCGGTGCGCAGGGTCCGGGACGGCGTCTGGGAGATCGGCGTGCATATCGCCGACGTGACGCACTACGTGCGCCCCCAATCGACGATCGACGACGAAGCCGTCGAACGCGGCACCTCGGTCTATCTGGTGGACCGCACCGTGCCGATGCTGCCCGAACGGCTTTCGAACGAGCTTTGTTCGCTCCGCCCGCACGAAACGAGTCTCTGTTTCTCGGCGGTCTTCACCCTCAACGAGAACCTCGACATCCTCGAAGAGTGGTTCGGCCGCACGGTGATCTACTCCGACCGCCGCTTCACCTATGCCGAGGCGCAGGAGGTGATCGAGACGGGCCGCGGCGACTACGCCGAAGAGATACTGACGCTCAACCGGCTGGCGCAGGCGCTTCGCCGGCAGCGGTTCAAGAACGGCGCGATCAGCTTCGACCGCGAAGAGGTGAAATTCCAACTCGACGAGACCGGCAAACCGCTGGGCGTCTATTTCAAGGAGCAGAAGGAGTCGAACCAGATGATCGAGGAGTTCATGCTGCTGGCCAACCGCCGCGTCGCGGAGTTCTGCGGCACGCGCAAGACCGACAAGGGCCGTACCGTCGAACGCCCGATGGTTTACCGCGTCCACGACTCGCCCAGCGAGGAGAAGCTGGACCGCTTCCGGCAGTTCATCCTCCGCTTCGGACATATCTTCAAGGCCACCAAGGGCCGTGCCGTGGCCAAGGAGCTGAACAAGCTTTTCGCCCAGATCAAGGGCACGACCGAGGAGAACGCCGTAGCGACAATGGCCGTGCGGTCGATGGCCAAGGCGTACTACACGACCGACAACATCGGCCATTACGGACTGGCATTCCCCTATTACACGCACTTCACCTCGCCCATCCGCCGCTACCCCGACATGATGGTCCACCGTCTGCTGGCGCGCTATCTCGCCGACGGCAAGGCGGCCGACAAGGCGATGCTCGAAGATTTGTGCTTCCGCGCTTCGGAACGCGAAGTCATCGCCGCCGAAGCCGAGCGCGCGTCGATCAAGTACAAGATGGTCGAATTCATGAAGGAGCACATCGGCGAAGAGTTCGAAGGACATATTTCGGGACTCACCGAGTGGGGAATCTATGTCGAGCTGGACGAGACCCATATCGAGGGCATGTCGTTCCTGCGCGACATCGACGGCGACTTCTTCCAGTTCGACGAGGCCAACTACCAGATCATCGGCCGCTCGACGGGCCGACGCATGACGCTGGGCGACGCCGTGCGCATCCGCGTCAAACGCGCCGACCTGCAGAAACGCCAGCTCGATTTCGAAGTGCTGCTCGACGGACTCCGCACCCCTGCGCCCGCCGAAGGGCAGGGGCCGCAGGTGCGCCGCAGCAACCGACGCAAAAACCGATAGGCCGTGCTGCGCATCTACGACAAATGCCGGCGGCGGGAGCCGCTCTCGCGCGAAGAAGCCTACCGGCTCTACGACGAAGCCCCGCTGCAGGAGCTGGCGCTGGTGGCCGACGAGGTGCGCCGCGCCGTGGTTCCCGATCCTCAGGTCGTGACGTGGCAGATCGACCGCAACGTCAACATCACCAACGTCTGCATTTCGGGCTGCAAGTTCTGCAACTTCCACTGCAAACCCCACCAGACCGACCGGGCGTTCATCACCACGATGGAGCAGTACTGCGAAAAAATCGACCGCACGCTCCGTCTGGGCGGCGACCAGCTGCTGTTGCAGGGCGGCCTGCACCCCGGACTGAAAATCGACTTCTACGAACGGCTGTTCAGCGGGTTGAAATCGCGCTACCCTTCGCTGCGGCTGCATGCGCTGGGCGCGCCCGAAGTGGCGCATATCGCCCGCATAAGCGGGCTGACGACGCTCGAAACCCTGCGCCGCCTGATGGCCGCGGGACTGGATTCGCTGCCGGGCGCAGGAGCCGAGATACTCGATTCAGACGTGCGCCGGGCCATCTCCCCCGCCAAACCCTCGGTCGAGAAGTGGCTCGACGTGATGCACGAAGCCCACTGCCTGAATCTGCCGACCTCGGCGACGATGATGTACGGGCACGTCGAGACGCCGCACCAGCGCATCGACCACCTGTTGCGCATCCGCGACCTGCAGACCCGCTGTCCCGAAGGCAATTACGGCTTCATCGCCTTCATCCCGTGGATTTTCCGTTCGACGGGCACCGAGCTGGAACGGCAGGGCGTGGAAACCCGCTTTTCGCCGCTCGAATACCTGCGCATCATCGCCGTGAGCCGGCTGATGCTGCACAATATCCCCAACATTCAGGCTTCGTGGCTCACCGTAGGCAAAGCCACGGCGCAGGCGGCCCTGCACAGCGGGGCCAACGACATGGGGTCGATCATGATCGAAGAGAACGTCGTATCGTCGGCCGGGGCGCACAACAGTTTCGACGCCGAAGGCATTCAGTCCGCCATCCGCGAAGCGGGCTTCATCCCGCGCCTGCGGGACCAGCTCTACCGGATGCGGAAGTATGCGCCGCAAACCGGGGAGCTTGCGACATCGCTTCAAGACGCCTAACGGCGCATCACGCCGCAGTGCCCAAGCACCTGCCGCGGCGCAGTATACACCACCGCAACGGCAACAGCCGCACTATTATACGGCGCGGCCACAACACAATGCGGTCGTATCCGGTACGCGCCCGCAGCATCTGCAAGTCGCCGCAAAATGCGTCCCGCGGCAACGCATGCCTGCAAAACGAATCGCCGCAGAACGTGCCCACACTGCAAAGAAAAAGGAGATGCCGAAAAGCATCTCCTTTTTCATAATCCACGTCTCCGGACACGGAGCCAAAGTCCCGCAGCCGCCATAAGCCCAAGTGCAGGAAAGGGTTGAAAAATCCTGCCCCGCTACTCGATCACGGCCGCCCAGCCGCCGTTGCGGACCATCTCCACCTTCACGACGGTCGAAGCGTCCACCTCGCGCACCCGTTTTCTGTAGTCCGTGGCCTGCAGGTCGGCGTTCACCCCGTCCTCGAACGAAGTCTTCGTAAAGGTACGGCCCGCAGGCAGGAAGTCGAGCGCGATTTCGGTCGTATAGGACCGGTCGTTCGTAATGCCGCCGACGTACCACTTGTCGCCCTTGCGGCGCGCCACGACGACCTCCCGGCCGCATGCAGCGCGCAGGACGCGCAGGCTGTCCTACGTGGTGGGAACCGCGGCGAGAAACTCCGTGCAGAGATGCTCGCGGCGGTAGAGCACCGGATTGTCGGCGAGCATCTGCAGCGGGCTTTCGAAAACCACGTAGAGCGCCATCTGGTAGGCGCGCGTACCCGTTCCCATCGGATTGGCCCCCGTCGAACGGTTGTCCTCAGGCTGCGCCGAGAACATCGAGCCGGGCGTGAAGTCCATCGGTCCGACGGCATTGCGGATAAAGGGCAGCCAGTTGCTGTTTTCGGGCTTGCAACGGGCCCCCTGCTCCATGCCGAGCCCCCCCCTCGTAGGTAAGCAGGTTGGGATAGGTGCGGCAAAGCCCCTTGGGTGTATAGGAGCCGTGCATATCGACGAAAAGGCGGTGCCGGGCGGCACACTTCATCACCCGTTCGTAATAGCCGACCATCCACTGGTCGCTGCGATCCATGAAGTCGATCTTCACTCCGGGAATCCCCCACTCCTCCAGCGTCGCGAAGAGCCGGTCCATGTCCTTCTCGACCGCCAACCACGTCAGCCAAAGTACGATCTGCACGTTGCGCTCCCGGCCGTAGGCGATCAGCTCCTGCAGATCGAGATCGGGATTGGGATGGAAGACGTCGGTCGTCGAAGCCGACCAGCCCTCGTCCATGATGATATAGGGAATACCGTATCGGGCGGCGAAGTCGATGTAGTAACGGTAGGACTCGGTATTGCGCCCGGCCCGGAAATCGACGCCCGTCAGGCGCATGCCGTTCCACCAGTCCCAGCTGACCAGCCCCGGTTTCACCCACTCCCAGTCGGCGTCGGCCGCAGGTTCGGCGAGCAGCCAGACCAGCTCGTTCTCGATCAGGGCGGCGTCCTTTTCCGCAACGACCGCCACCCGCCACGGGAAGGTGCGCGTCCCTTGGGTGCGGGCGATATACGGCTCCTCCGCAACGATCTTCAGACTGCGGTCGCCGGCGGGGGCATACTCCTTGGGCACACGCGGAAACAGCGATTCGAAGCCGCCCGCGCCGTCGCCCCGGACGAACAAGCAGGGGTAATCGCGCACATCGGATTCGGCCAGCAGCACTTTCTTACCGCCGGGCATTCCGACCAGCACAGGCAGGTAGCTCATACGGTCCGCCGAATCGTATTCCGCCGTCGCCACACGGGTATAAGGCTCCTCGTACATCGACCGGAAACCGTCCACCTCGGAAAGCCACGCTTCGCTTCCGGCAGGAAATCCCAGCCGGCACGCCTCGCCCATGACCTCGACCTCGCCCGGAAGCGACGTCACGAAACGGTAGGCCGCACCGTCGTCGAACAGCCGGAACTCCACGGCGTAACCGCCTGCGAAATTGAGCCGCACGGCATTGTAACGGTTGCGCACCGAAGCGTTCTTGGTCGGATTACGCCGTTCGAGCACCTCGTCGGCCGACGAACGCTTCACGCTCCGCAGGCGGGGCTTTTCGCCCAGCGTCCTGTCGGCAAGCGTCAGTGACAGCGTACAGTTTTCCAATATCTTGTCCTCCCCGGACCAAAGGCCGTAAGTGATCCGGTCCGCGACATCGACCGCAAGTCGGAGATTTCCGCCGGGCGACGCGGCCTCGACGGTTTTGGCTTCGGCGGCGCAGGCCAACGTCAGCGCGCACAACAGCGTGAATAATCGTTTCATCATCATTCGGGATTAGCGGAGCGTCATAAAAAAAGAGGGCCGCAGTCAGACCGCGACCCTCCGTAAATTAACCTATTTAACCTCTATCGAATTCAGCAAATCGGTCTTGCCCTCGTTCACCAGCTTGAGAATCAGCTCGCCGAACAGCGTGTTCTGCCATGCGAACCACGAGCGGGTGAAGTCCGCGGGATCGTTCACGTTGAACGACTCGTGCATGAAGCCCGTTCCGGCGTCGGTGGTCATCAGCATCTCGACGCAGCGTTTGATCTCGGCGTCGTCCTGCGACGTGAAAGCCTTCATCATAATGCTCATCGGCCATGCCATGTCGTAACCGATATGCGGCCCCCCGATGCCCTCGCCCGCCGTACCGCGGAAGAAGTAGGGGTTCGCCTCGCTCCACACGAAACGGCGCGTATTCTGGTAGATCGGATCGTTCACGTCCATATCGCCCAGATAAGGCATCGCCAGCAGGCTCGGCACGTTGGCGTCGTCCATCAGGAAGCGGTTGCCGAAACCGTCCACCTCGAATGCGTAGATCGTGCCGAATTCGGGATGATTGTAAGTCGCATACTTCTTGAGCGCGGTCTCGACCTCGGCGGCCAGCGCGGTGCACTCGGCGGCCAGCGCCGGCTCGTCGTTCACCTTGGTCAGAATCTCGGCGGCCTTGCGCAGCGAAGTCACGGCGAAGAAGTTCGACGGCACGAGGAACAGGAACGTCGTGGCGTCGTCCGAAGGACGGAACACCGAAGCGATCAGCCCCACGGGGTTCACCGGATTGCCCTTGCCCGCATTGCAGACCGTGTCGAGCTGACGGTCGGTCACACGCATGAAGGTGTAAGGACCCAGTCCCTCCTTGCGCTGCTGCTCGCGGAAGGTCTTCAGGATATTCTTGATGGCGGCCATCCAGTGCTCGTCGAAAACCGAAGCGTCGCCCGTCGTCAGCCAGTACTGATAAGCCAGCCGCAGCGGGTAGCAGAGCGAGTCGATCTCCCACTTGCGCTCGTGGAGTTCGGGGCGCATCTCGGTCTGGTCGCTCATCCACTGGTGGTCGGGATTCGGATCGTAGGGATCGAGGAATGCGTTGGCGTAGGGATCGAGTTCGATGCACTTGAACTGGCGGCGGATAACGCCCGCCAGCATGCTGCGCAGGTGCTCGTCCTTATTGGCCAGCTGGAGATAGGGCCACACCTGCGCACCGGAGTCGCGGAGCCACATGGCATGGATATCGCCCGTATAAACGATCGTATCGTCCTTGCCGTTGGCGTCCTTGCGGGCGCGGACCGTCGTGTCGAGCGTATTGGGGAAGCAGTTCTCGAACATCCACGCCAGCTTGGCGTTGGTCAGCACACCCTTGATGCGGGCGATCTCCTGTTCCACGGCTTCCGAGCGGAACAGACGTTCGGCTTCGGCGGGACGGTTCGTCGCGGCATATGCGGCCGGCGTCTGCGCTTTGGTCTTCTTGCCGGGCTTGGCCATACGCGTATTGTCGGCAGGCATCGGAGCTGCGGCTTCGCGCGCAGCGGGCTGCGGGGCTTCGGCGGGAGCGGAAAGGCTCACCGTGCGGGCCGAGACGCCCTCTGCGGCGCACACCACGGCGGCCGCAAGGCAGATGTTAAGGATTTTCTTCATTTTCATTTTGTTGCAATGTGTAAGTTGAGTATGGTTATTTTGTCTGGTCCAGTTTCACGCCGCTCATGCGTCCGTACATCTCGGCCATGGCGCCCTGCGTCAGCAGCCACTTCTCGGACTGCTTGTCCGCCCCCGTAAAGTCGGTCTCGAACAGCCCCTGCGCATCGCGGGCATGCTCCCACGCATAGTCGAGCGTGCGCTGCACGTCGCCGAGGTAAGCCGCATTGCCGTCGATGGCGTAGAGTTCGGCCAGTCCGCGCACCATCACCGCCGAGAACCACACGTTGCCCTTGTTGATGATGCGGAAGGTCTCGCCGCCTTGGGGCGTGAACTCCCCGAAGAAGCGGTCGTAGCAGGCCGCCGCCGTACGCTGGGCGTCTTTCAGGTAGCTTTCGTCGCCCGTCGCCTTGTAGAGCAGCGCCCCGGCCTGCACCATCTGTCCGCTGTTGTAGGCGAACTTCGCGCGGCCGATCCTGCCGTCGAGGCCGATGTTGTCGAAATAAAGGCCGTCTTCGGGATCGAGCAGGTGTTTCTTGGTCCAAGCGTAGAGCGCCTTGCCCTGCGCGAGATAGCGTTCGTCGCCCGTGGCGGCGTAGAGTTTCAGCGCGTAGACCGCACCGGGAGCGTTCGAGCAGGTATTCTTCGAATGTTTCTGCTGTTCGCACCAGTAGATGCCGCCGCCCAGCACGTCGTCCGTGCCGCTCTCGATGAATTTCCAGATCATCTCGGCTTCGGCGAGGTACTTTTTGTCGCCCGTGGCTTCGTAGATATCGCAGAAATCGATGCCCAGCCAGACGTTGTCGTCGTAAAAGCGGTCCGAAGCGGAGGCCGTATTGATATAGGAGGCATAGGCCGCGGGCATGCGCGTCGTGTCGAGGTATTCGGCCAGCCCCAGCAGTACGCGCCCGTCGAGCACGCTGCGGTACGACGCGTCGGCTTCGAGAATCGCATTCACGGCCGAGAGGGTCCCCGAAAAGGGCCAGAGGTAGGAATAGGGATTGGGGCGCGCCTGATCCGCCGAAGCGAGGTAGCTCGCCGTATAATCCACATTGAACGGATAGTTCTCGCGCAGCAGGCGGTTTTCGGCCACGCCGTAATGCGCGTATATCGAATCGAGCGTCGCCTTTGCGCGATCGAGGTTGCGGGCGTCGCACGCCACGCCGCCGTTGTTGCAGCAAGCCGCGAAAGCAGACGCGGCAAAAGCCATAATAAGCAGTTTCTTCATCGTTTATCGGTTATTTTGCAGGCAATACGGTTATATACCATGTTTTCTGAACGCCGAGCGCCCGGTTGATGCCTTCGACGACCAGCGACTCCATCCGCAAATAGCCGGAAAGAACCGGATGACAGCCGTCTTGGGAGAGCTCTTCGGACATTCCGCCGCTGCCGTTATCGAGCGCCCGATGGTAATCCACATAGGGAATCTTCTGCTCCGCGGCATAGCGTTCCAGCATCGTATTGAGTCGTCGGACCTCATCGGCAGGCTCCATTTCGGGCCGCCACGAGAAGCGGTCGCAGGGCAGCAACGAACAAAGCACCACCTTGATCCCGTTGTAGCGGGCCAGATCGCACATCGAGACGATGTTGCCGAAGACGTTTTCGAGTTCTATGGGGCCGTTGTTCCGCGCGATGTCGTTGATGCCCGCCAGAATGACCACGACCTGCGGTTTCAGGTCGATCACGTCGCTGCGGAAACGGGCGAGCATCTGGACGGTCGTCTGCCCGCTGATACCGCGGTCGAGGAACCCGTTCCGTTCGAAGAAATCGGGATCGACGCGAATCCAGCTATCGGTGATGGAATTGCCCATGAAGACCACCTCGACGGGCCGGTCCAACACGGCATTCTGAAGTTCATAACGTCCGTACTGCGCCCAGTCCACCGGTCCATCGGCACGAAGCGCCGCGACGGAGAAAAGAGCCAGCGACAAGAGTACGATTTTTTTCATGCAGGTCATACGGGTTTCGGGTTTTCGCTAACAAAATTAGAAAACGCCGGGGAATCGGCAGTCCTGAACAGGCATTTCCGCGCTTCCGGCCCCGCATATCGGGGCGTCGGGTCCGGTTTTGCAACCGCAAAAATACGATTTTTGTCTGTTTTCTGGACTTTTCGACACAATATTTATCCGACTTAAGCCGTATTTTGCATAAATTTGCACAAAAGAGTTCAAACCTACCTAACCGACAGTTCCCATGACACGAAAAACCGGTCTCGTCTGGCTGCTCCTGCTGTTCTGTACGGCAGTCCGCGCCAGCAACCTGCGGCAGATATCGAGCCGCGAAGGGATATCGAACAACGCCATACTTTCGCTGGCTCAGGACAAACACGGATTCATCTGGGTCGGAAGCTGCGACGGCCTGAATATGTGGGACGGAGAACGGATGCGGCTCTTCCCGAACGACTGGGGCGGAGAGACTCCGCTGTCAGGAAATCTCATTGAGGAGATCGCCGTCACCACGGACTCGCTCTTCTGGATCCGCACCAACTACGGACTGGATCTCTTCGACCCCGACAGCAAGCGGGTCGAACGCCATGCGGACTTCCAAGGAATGTACAAAATCGTGACACGGCGCAGCAACGAGGTGCTCGTCGTCACGCAGGACAACAAATTCAGCTGTTACGACCCGGCGGCGCGCCGGTTCAGCTCCGTACAGCCCATGTCCGGCATCGACTACGCCGACATCCTCGACATGCAGCTGGACGACGACGGCGCCCTGTGGGTATTCTCCCGCAAAGGAATCTTCCGCATACCGGTCGCATTCCCGGACAAAAACAACGACCGGATCGGCATCGGACAGCCCGAACGGTTCCCCACGGTCTCGAATCCCGAATACGCGTTCGCCGAAAACGGCAGCGGCTTCTTCATCGACGAAAATCACATATTCTACGAATTCGACATCCGGGAGCGCCGCCTGATCTACAACAAGGACATGAGCGACGAGATGGCGCGCATGGGCAGCGTGTCGAGCATCGTCCGCGACGGCGGCGACTACATCGTCTCGTTCTATACCAACGGCGTCATACGGCTGCGCACCACGCCCGAACAGAGCGTGAAATACGCCACCGAACACATCAACATCCCCTGCGGCGTCTTTTCACTGCTGCGCGACGCCCGGCAGGAGATCGTATGGATCGGCACCGACGGACAGGGACTCTACCAGCATACGCGCAACGCCACGGCGTTCCGCTCGATCACCTTCAACCAACTGCCCTACAACCTCTCGAAACCCGTCCGCGCGCTCTACATCGACGACGAGCGGACGCTCTGGGTCGGCACCAAAGGCGAAGGCATCCTGCGCATCGCCGACTTCTACGACCGCAAGGAGTTCACCCCGGCGCATGTGCAGCAGCTCACGGCCGACAACAGCGAGCTGCTCGACAATTCGGTCTACGCCTTCGCCCGCAGCAGACGCAACCTGCTCTGGATCGGCACCGACGGCGAAGGACTGAACTACTATTCGTACGGCGACCGGCGCATCCGCACGCTCCGCACCCCGGCGCCGCTCAAATACATACACGCCCTGTACGAGACTTCGCCCGACACGCTGTGGGTGGCCACGGTGGGCTGCGGCGTATTCCGCGTGACGCTGGGCGGCACGGCGTCGCAGCCCTCGATACGCGGGGTCGAGCAACTGCATTTCAACGACGAACTGGAGATCAAGAACTTCTTCTTCACGCTCTACCCCGAAAACGGTTCGGCGATGTGGTTCGGCAACCGCGGCGGCGGCGCAGTCCGCTACGACATCGCCGGCGGCAGCAGCGAAGTCTTCAAGTTCGACGCGGGGCGCAGCGCCATCGCCAACGACATCTTCGCCATCCACCGCAGCGGCGACGGCACCATGTGGTTCGGCTCCAGCGGCGGGCTGATCGAATTCCGGCGGGATTCGACCTCGCACGTTCCGGGCATCCGCAACACCGTGCACGGCATTCTCGAAGACCGCAAGGGCGACCTCTGGCTGAGCACCAACCGCGGTCTGGTGCAGTACTCGCCCCACACGGGCTACGTGGTGACCTACGGCTATTCGTACGGACTGAACACCATCGAATACAGCGACGGGGCCTGTTTCGCCGACCCGCGGACGGGCACCCTCTTCTTCGGCGGCATCGACGGACTGGTGACCATCGAGGATACGGGCTTCCGCGAGCAGGAGTACAATCCCCCGATGCTGTTCCGCGACATCCGGCTCAACGACGGCATCCGCAACATCGGCGACATGCTCTCCCGCGACGGCGTGCTGACGCTCAGACACGGACAGCGCATCTTCGAGATCACGGTCTCGGCGCTCGACTACGTGAACGGCAGCAACTACAGCTATTACAGCCGTCTGGACGGCTACAACGACCAGTGGGCCGGCGCGTCGTCGCAACTCTCGTTCGCCGACCTGCCGGCCGGCACCTACCGGCTCGACGTGCGTTACCGCAACAACATCACCGGGGCCGAAAGTCCGGTCTATTCGCTGCCGATACGTCTCAAACCGGCGTGGTATGCGACCGCGGCGGCCAAATGTCTCTACGTACTGTTGCTGCTGGCCGTAGTCGGGGGCGTCATCCGCCATTACCTGCTCCGCTACCGACGCCGTCGCGCCGAGAAACTGCAGCGGCTCGAAATCCGCCGCAAGGAGGAGGTCTATGAATCGAAGATGCGCTTCTTCTCGAACATCACGCAGGAGCTGTCAATGCCGCTGACGATGATCTCCGCTCCCTGCCAGCAGATACTCGCCTACCGCAAGGCGGACCCCTATGTGCTCAAATACGCGCAGACCATACGGCAGAACGTCTCGAAGCTCCACGACCTGATCTACATGCTCCACGAGTTCCGCGGCATCCGCACGGGGCAGAACGACGAAAGCGAAAACATCGAGCTGGTTCCCGTGGCCGAAATCGCGCAGAGCATGGTCGAGACCTTCGGCGAATATTCGCAGCAGAACAGCATCCACTGCCAGCTGGACATCGAGCGCAACCTCGTGTGGCCGACCGACCGCGACGGACTTTCGACGATCCTCAACACACTGCTGTCCAATGCCTTCAAGCATACGCCCTACAACGGCGCCGTAAGTCTCACGATCCGCAGCGACAACGGCAAGCTCCTCATCTCGGCCTCCAACGACAGCGTGGGCGTCAATCTCGAAGACATCGAAGCGATTTTCGACCGCTACCGCGTACTCGACTATTTCGAACGCAAGAGCGAGCGCGGTCTCTCGTTTCAGGGCGACCTGCGTCTGGCGATCTGCCACAGCATCGTGGTCCGCATGCAGGGCGAAATCAAGGTCGAAAGCACTCCCAACGCGCAGACGACCTTCACCGTACTGCTGCCGCAACTGAAAGTCACGGCCGAAAACGCCCCGACCGCAGACAACATCGTGCCCGCGTCCAAAGAATACGGACTGCCCCTGCCGACCGTGACGCGGCGCGAATTCCCGTTCGACAAAAACCGCAGGACGGTGTTCATCGTCAACGACAATTCGGAGATCATGAATTTCGTGGCCGAGCTTTTCGCCGCGGACTACAACATCAAAATGCCGTCGGGCAAAACCGAGATGATCGAGCTGCTCAAGCAGATGCACCCCGACATCGTCATCTGCGACGCCCTCTCCGAGCAGTCCGACTGCCTGTCGCTCATCCAGTTCATCAAGCAGGGCAAGCTGACCTCGCACATCCCGGTCATCCTGCTCTCGACGGCCCAGCAGATCGACGAGCGCATCAAGGGCGTGGAGTCAGGCGCGGACATCTGCCTGACGCTTCCGTTCAACGTCGAATACCTCAAAGCCGTGGCCGAGCAGCTGCTCCGCCGCAACCGGTCGCTCAAGGACTATTACAAGTCCTCGATCAGCGCCTTCGAGCTTTCCGACGGGCGCATGCTCCATCAGGACGACAAGGAGTTCATCGACCGGATGCTGAAGATCATCAACGACAACATCTCCAACACGGAGATCTCGACCAAATTCATCGCCGACGAACTGGGCGTAAGCATCCGCAACCTCTACCGACGGCTGGAGGGCATCCTCAACCAGACGCCGACCAACATCATCAAGGAGTACCGGCTGGCCAAGGCCGAACAGCTGCTCACGACCACGAAGCTCTCGATCGACGAGATCATCTACAAGGCGGGCTTCGTAAACCGGGGCACCTTCTTCAAATGCTTCTCCGCCAAATACGGCTGCACGCCCAAAGTCTACCGCAAGGAGAAACTCTCGCAGATCCGTCAGGAAGTGGGCGAAGAGAGCGAAGATGCCGCAGACCGGTCGGCGTAACGTCCGGCGGAGTCCGGCATAGTATCCGGCGAAGTTCCGGCATGACAGCGGCCACAGTCACGACACGGCATCCGGCGGAGCTCCGGCATAACAGCCGCCACAGCTACGACACGGCATCCGGCGAGGCTCCGGCATAACAGCCGCCACAGTCATGACATCACATCCGGCGAGGCTCCGGCATAACAGCCGCCACAGCCACGACACGGAATCCGGCATAACATCCGGCGGAGCAGATCAAACGAAGAAAGAGCGGGCCGAAACCCGCTCTTTCTCTTTGCCTGTCCTGAGGACCTTGCGCCCTACTCGATCAGCAGCGCCATGGCCTCGATCATCGTCGAAGCGCTGACCTGCTCGTTCAGACGGCCGTCCCACGAAGATCCCGGCTCGCCCCAGAATCCGCCGAAGAACCACTTCGATCCCTCCGACTTGTCCACGCCGTCGCGCCAGCAGACCAGCCCGTTGTAGATCAGGAACTCCTCGATCTCCCGGCGCAGCCCCGCATCTGCCTTATCGACCGAAGCGTCCTTCCAGACGTTCATCGCATAGCGGACGAAAATCCCCTTGAAAAGCGCATTGTCGCCCGAACCTTCGTTGTTCAGCACCCCGTTGGTCACCATCGACTTCATGGTGTAACGCGCCGCGCGCGCGGCGTCGGTCATGTATTTGGCGTCGCCCGTGGCCTTGTAAAGCTCGTGCGCGGCGCCCATGAACGTACCCTGATTATAGGTCAGCGCGCCGCCATTGATCACGCCGTTCTTCATGTTGTCGGACACGGCGCCCGTCAGCGGATTGTAGAGCGTCGAGCTGAGCCAGTTGTAAATCTTCTTCGCATCGGCCAGATACTGATCCCTCTCGGCTCCTTTGGGGCTGTTGGCCCACAGGCGCATGGCGCAGAGGGCGCCCGGACCGTTCGAGCAGGCGTTCTTGCTGTTCTCGGCGTCGAAGCTCCAGCGGATGCCGCCGCCGTTCTCGTCTTCGGTCCAGCGGGCGATCACCGTCTCCTCGTAGGTCTTGCGAGCGGCGGCGAGGTACTTCTGTACTCCGGTAGCCTCGTACATGCGGATCAGCGTCAGGATGATCCACTCCGAGTCGTCGGTGTAGGCATTGCCGAAACCGTAAGTTCCCCAATAGCTGTTGCCGTAGCTGTTGCCGTAGTTGTTGCCCTTGTTCTCGTACCATTTGGACATGTAGCCGGCATAGGTGTCGCGGCGGGCGTCGCCTTCGGGAATACGCAGGTAAGCGTCTATGAGCACGTCCATCGCATGAGCCTGCGGCCAGTAGCAGTAGGTCGATTCGTTCGTGCGGTCCTGATCGGTATACCAGAATGTGCCGCGGTCGGTATTCATGAAATTCTCGATCAGCTTCTCGTCGATCTTGTCGGCATGGGCGGTCCAGTCCTCCCCGTAAGCGGGTTCGAGCTTCTCGGCCGGATCCACCACCTCTTTGCCGTAGTATTTGTCGTCCACCTCGCAGGCTCCCAGCAGGGTCGCCGTGGCGGTAAGCGCTAAAATGTATTTTTTCATAAGTCTGTCGTTTTTTACCGGGGGGGGGCACGCCTTGCGGAGCGCGCCTCCCCCGGAGAGTTGGTTAATCCAGATACTCGATATAGTTGTAGTAGTGCTCCGTATCGGGACTCATGTTGAGCTTGATGTTCACCCGCTTGGAGTCGTTGCCGCGGTAGGCGTGGAGCATCTTGAACGCGCCGGCATCGTCGCCGTTCACATCGGCGATCGGCCAGAATACGCGGAAGCGCGAATCGTTCTCGGCAGGCTTGGAATTCAGGTCGCCCGTCATGCCGGGATTGGCGCCGAACTTGGTCTTCACGCCGTCCACCTCGGCCCAGAAGAAGTAACGGTCGTCGTCCCAGTCCCTCAGGTAGGGCACCACACCTGCGGCATACCAGATGCCGTTGCCCTGATAAGGCAGCTTGATCTGCTTCTCGGTATGCTGGGTCTTGACGTTCGGCGAGAGGTAACGCATGTTCTCGATCTTCTGGAGCTTCGCCGTGCCTGCGCCGAAGTCGAGCAGGATGTAATAGATGGCCTCTTCGGACGAAACGACGCTTGCGTCGCTCTCCCGGATCGCACCGCCTTCGACGACGAACTTGCGCGCATCGGCCGTATCGCCGTCGGTGAAGTTGTACCCTGCGGCATCAGTCGTCAGCTTGGTGAAAATCTCGAACTTGCCAGCGCCCAGCGCCTTGAGGGCCTGATAGCCGGAACCGAACTCCGAAGCGGCGCCCGTGATGTAGGCGGCGGTCGGAATACCCTTCATGCGGGTAACCGTGAGTTTGCGGCCGGAGGAGAGCGCCGTCCACGAAAGCAGTTTGCTCTCTACGGCCCAGTACAGGTCGCCCGTGCCTTCGGCGGCAATGCCCGCAGCATCGGCGATCGACTCCAGCTCGGAGAAGGAGACGTCCACGGAGCCGTTATACTGCGCCTCCTTGCGGCCGACGGCCTTTTCCAGCGCGGCGTCCGAATAGAAGACCAGCGTATAGCTCGTCAGCTTGCCCGCAGGGTCCGAATCGGGAAGCTTGTTCCACGCGAAGGTCAGCTTGGCGCCCGCCTGCGCATTCAGCACGACGGAGGCGTTGTCATCGGGCGAGATCAGCGTCACGGGAGTGGCTTCGGGCGCGAAGTCGAATTCGTAACGGTGGTAGTACGCTTCGGCTTCGGGCGAGCAGTCCACGACGATCGTGCAGGTGACGTTCCTCAGCACGGCGATATGCTTGAAGGAGTAGTCCCACTGATTGATATTGCCCGTTTCGCGCATTGACAGCCTGTACTGCGGCCCGGTCAGGCCGGAAGGCATGTCCGAATCGCTCATATCGCTCGACGAGTAGCCCCAGATGTAATCCGTGCCGTCGATCACCGCATCGAAACGGTAGCGGTTGTCGCCGTCCCAAGTGATCTGACGCTTCCAGACGCCGTTGCCGGCATATTCCATCACGGCATCGGGATCGGGCGTCCAGCACCAGTGGTATTTCACGCTTTCGATCTTTTCCATCTTCACGGTACCGGCCTTGAAATCGACCAGTACGCGGTAAACGCCGTCGCCCGTGCCTGCGGCGTCGGCGCCCTCGGTCAGGCGGCCTTCGGCGACACCGAACGTACGCTTGCTGCCCGCCGCATTGCGGTTGATGAAGCTGAACGAGCCGGTGAATCGGGTGTAAATCTCGAACTTGCCGTCGCCCAGCTCGCGCATCTGTTTAGCCGCGGCGGGCTCCGTGCCGAACTCGGAGCCTTCGCCCGTCACGTAGAGGTGGTAGGGCGCGTCGATCGAAGCATAGCGCTTGACGGTGAGTTTGTGCGGCTCGGCCGGCGAAAGCTGTTCGGCTCCGCCCAGTCCGGCGCTGACCGTCCAATAGAGGTCGCCCGCAGCGTCAGGCTCGATGCCGGCGTCGCCGGCAATCGCATTGAGCTGACTGTGGAGCATTTTCAGCGAGGACTTCTGACCATTGTTGTCGGCCAGATAACGGCCGATCTCCTTTTTGGCCGCATCGAGGAAAACCACGGTGTAGACGGGAGTTCCGACCTTGGAGACCTCCCACTCGAAATAAAGGTTGGCATCGGCCTGTTCGATCAGATCGAGGGCGTAGCCGTCCGACGGATAGAGCAGTTTTTCGACCGCGCTGAAGCCGGTATCGTCATATTCCGTATGCTCGGCACAGGCCGCCAGTGCAAAACCCGCGAGCAGCAGAACAACCAGTTTATTCAGTATGTTTTTCATAGGTTCAATTATTTTTTAGCCGACGATCTCGATTACATGCGTACAATTCTCCACGTCACCGGACATAATCAGGGTGATATCGACTTTCTTACCGTTAAAATCGCTGTGGAACTTAAACTTTTCGGGACCATAGGCATCCCCGGTAAACAGATTCTCGGTCAGGATGTAATACTCCGCGCCGCTCAGCGCGCTGGGGCTGCTGTCGTTGCCTTTCGTACCGGCCCATACATACGTAACCCCGTCGAAAACCGGATGGAAGTTGTAACGCTGGTCGAGTCCCCAGCTCTCTTCCCTGAATTTGACGTTGTAATCGGAGAATTTCCAGCAGCCGTTGCCGATATACTCCATATTGCCGTTGTCTTCGGTGCGCGGTGCGAAATTGAATTCCACGCGGTCTATATGCTCGAAGGTGATTCCGCGGACATTGAGGTCGAGCTTGATGCGGTAAACACCCGATCGGTCGATCGTGGCGGGTTCGGCGCTCTGGTCGTTCAGCACGCCGTTGACGACCGTATAGGTCGTGCGGTCGTCGCCCTTCGAGCTGACGAACGTAAAGCCCTTGCCGGCTTCGAGCTGCTGATAGAAGGTAAACTCGCCGTCGCCGGTCCTGCGGCCGACACAGGCATTCTCAAGATCGCTGCCGCCCTCGGTGGCTTCGCCCGTGAGGAACAACTGGTCCGGAATCACATTGAAGCCCAGCAGACGCGTCAGTTCCAACCGGCGGGGCGTCGCAACCACAGGCGCGGTATCCACGCCCCGGCTCGACACGACCGACCAGTAGACGGCTCCGTCGGCCCCGACGTCGATGCCCGCGGCATTGGCGATGCGGTTGATCTCCTTGTGGACAATATCCACGCTGGTCGAGGAACCGGCGTCACAACGGTAAACGATCTCGCCGCCGGGCTTGCCGAAGAAGACCACCTCGTAATGGGGAAGCTGTCCGTCGGCAGCCAGCGCCGGCTCCCACGAAAAACGGAGCGTCGCCGTCGAAGCGCTCTGCAGCTCCACGTAATAGTTGTCGGCCGGCAGCAGCAGCGTCTGCACCGGAGTGACGCCTCCGGGCTTGTACTCCAAGTCTTCCGAGCAGGAGATGCCCGTAAGGACGAGGGCCGCCATCAGTATGTTCAATATCTTTTTCATTGTTTTCGATACTTTTTTGATTGACGATTAATAACCCGAATTGTTGGGCAGCAGCGTCGGCACGAGCTGCGTTTCGGAGAGCGGAAGCGACCAGAGGATGTCCCGGCTGGAATTGAACTTGAATTCGTCGATCTGACGGCCTCCGTTCAGCTCCTTGGCGCCGTAGACCGCACCGTTCAAAAGGTCGATGACGCCCTGCGACTTGGAGTCCTTGTAATTGATCCAGCGGATCAGGTCGAAGTAGCGCAGTCCTTCGAGCGCCAGCTCGACACGGCGTTCGTCGCGTACGATCTGGGTGTAATCGCCCGACGAGGGGAAGTCGGTGCCGCTGAGCCCCGCACGCTGACGGATCGGCTTGATCGTCTCGTTCCACACCGCGGCGTCCATCTCGTTCAGGTACGCCTTCGCCTCGGCGTACATCAGCAGCACGTCGGCATAACGCATCATGATGATATTGGTCCACATTTCGAGGTTCTTGCCGTGGGTCGTATCGAAATACTTGCGGGTGTAGAAGCCCGTGGGCGAACCGTTGTCCGTACCGGCCTTGTCGTTGCCCGAAGTCACGTTGATCGTGCCTTTGGTCACGTATTCGCCCTTGTCGTTGCGGTCTTTCCACACATAGCCGTTGTAGACGACCGTAGCGGTCAGACGCGGATCGCGGTTCGCATAGACGGTCTTGTCCGCCGGAACCGAGCCGTCGGCATTGAGGTAGCTGTCCACCAGCGCGCGCGTCGGAGCCTTCTGGCAGAGGTTGGCGCCCATCGTCAGGGGAACCATCGAATAGAGCGTGGACCACTGCTTGTTCAGCTCGACGGCGGCATAGTCAAGGATCACCTCGCTGTTGTATTCGGCGGCCGAGGTAAAGAGGTATTCATAGGCCGGAATGCCGTCGCCGGACCCTTGGGTCAGCAGGCTGTAGGTGCCGTAGGTGCCCTGCTCGTGGATGAGCTTGTCACAGATATCGGCGGCCTTGCGCATGTTGTCCGAAACCGAATTGCCGGTGCGCTGCACGTTCTCGTACATATACATACGCGCCTTGAGCACCATGGCGGCGGCTTTGGTGATGCGGCCGTTGTCGTCGGCTTTCAGTTCGTCGCGGGTGGGCAGGTCGCCGACGATCTCGTCGAGTTCACGGTGCAGCGCACTCATCACCTCCGGATAGGGAGTGCGGGAGACGCGGCGCGACTCTTCGAGCGAAATATCCTGCAGGAAGAAGGGAATGTCGCCGTAGAAATTGGCCAGACGGAAATAGAGGAACGCACGGATAAAGCGGATCTGCGCCTTCATCCCGGCGAGCCGTTCGGGGTCCATGCCCGGCACCTCGTCCACGAAATTCATAAAGACATTGCAGGTCTTGACACCCTCGAACACCCATTTCCACTCGCTGCGGAACAGTCCCGTGTTGGGCGTCGCCTGCCCCATGCGGATCGTGCGCGTGTCGGGATTGCCGCGCTGTTCGTACAAGTTGTCGCTCAAGGCTTCGTCCTGCCAGATCTTGTCGTGACCGAACATCTGGTTGTAGGCCATGTTGAGCACCATGTTCGCACGTTCGGGCGAAGTCCAGAAAGCCTTGTCGGTAAACTTGTTGGTAGGCTCCTGATCCAGATCGTTGCAGCCTGCGAGCAGCATCGCTCCGGCGGCGAACGTCACGGTGATATATTTTAAAATCGTCGTTTTCATAGTTTTCGCCTTTATTTAAAATGTGATGTTCAGACCGGCGCCGAAGTAACGCAGGTTCGGGTAGTTGCGGCCTGAGTTGGCGCCGCCCGAATTCATGTTCGAGCCGAACTCCGAAGATTCGGGGTCGATGAACGAACAGTTGCTGAACGTAAGCAGGTTCTGGGCGTTGAAGTAGATCTTGAAGCGCTTGACGCCGAATTTCATCGAAATCCGTTCGGGAAGCGTATAACCCAGCTGGATGTTCTTCAGGCGCAGGTAGCTGCCGTCAAACATGTAGAGGTCCGAACCCATGCGGTAGTTGTTCTGGTTCGAGGGGTCCGAAATATCGGTCAGACGCGGCCAGCGGGCGTCGGTGTTGGTCGGGGTCCAGAAGTCGAGCTGGTGTTCGTACATCGTGTAACCGTAGTTGGAGTGGAACGGCTCGATCAGCTCGCCGCGGACCATCATGTCGCGCTTGAGAACGCCCTGCAGGAAGATCGAGAGGTCGATGCCTTTCCATGCGACGTTGTAGGTGAAGCCCAGCGTGTAGCGCGGGAAGGCGTTGCCCAGATAGTAGCGGTCGTTCTCGTCGATGGTGCCGTCGCCGTTGCGGTCCTTGAATTTCACGTCGCCCGGCTTGACGCTCTTGCCCGTCGGCACGGCCGAATGGGCGATTTCGTCATAGCTCTGGAAGAAGCCGTCGGTCTTGTAACCGTAGTAGGAGTTGAACGGCAGCCCCTCGCGGGTGATGCGCCAGAACTCTTCCTGTCCGGAAATATCCTCGAAGCCCTCGTATTTGAGCACCTTGTTCCACGAGTCGCCGATGTTGAACTGGAAGAAGTGCGACCAGTCGCGTTTCTTGAGCGCATAGCTGAGCGTCAGCTCCCAGCCCTGCGTGCGCATCTCGCCGGCGTTGTAGTTCTGCAGCTCGGTGCCCAGAATCAGCGGGGTCTGGGGCTTGACCAGAATGTCGGTCGTATGTTTGTTGAAGTAGTCGAAACCGAGGTTGAGCTTGCCCCGGAAGAACGAGGCGTCGAAACCGACGTTGAAGGTCTTGGACACCTCCCACTGCAGGTTGTCGGTACCGAGCTGGAAGCCGGCGCCGCCGACGCCCACGTTATTGAAGGCATAGGTGTTCGAATAGACGTTGTAGGTGGTGAAGTACTGGTAGTCGCCCACCGACTGGTTGCCCAGCGTACCGTAGGAACCGCGGATCTTCAGGTCGCCGACGTTGTCGCGGTAGCTCTCCATGAAAGCCTCCTGCGAGAGACGCCAACCCAGCGACACGGAGGGGAAGAAGCCCCAGCGCAGGTCGGAACGGAATTTCGAGGAGCCGTCGTAACGGAACGAGAATTCGGCGTAGTAACGGTTGTCGTAGTCATAGGCTGCGCGGCCGAAAACGGAGGTGAGGCTGGTGCGGGTCGTGTTTTCGGGCGTCACCGAAGACCGGCCGTCGCCCGAAATGACGGCCTCGGTGCCGTCGCCGTTGATACCCAGATCGGGATCGGCCCATTTGAAGGAGATCTGGTTCGCTTCGGAGGTGTAGGACTCGTTCGAGGCGCCTAACAGGGCGGCCACATGGTGCTTGCCGAACGTACGGTCGAAGTCGAGCATCAGCTGAGAATTGATCAGGTAGGCGCGTTTGTTCCAGTCCTCCGACTTGTTGTCGTTGTTGGCCGAACGGCCTTCGCCGACCGGATTGCCCGCAGCGTCGGTATTGTAGAACATCACTTCGTGCGTCCGCGTATAGCGGTGGTCGGCGAAGATATCGGCACCCAGCACGCCGCGCAGTTTCAGCCCGTCGATGATCTTCACCTCGGCCGACAGGTTGGCGTTCACATAGTCGTTGCGGTACTTGTTGTAACCGCCCTCTTCGAGCAGGCCCAGCGAGTTGCGGTCGGTCAGTTTGTCGTTGAGCAGGTATTTGCCCGTCACGGGATCGTACTGACGGTAATAGTAATAGGTGGGAATACGCATCGCGTTGGCGATGGTCGAACCGTCGGTCGTCGTCTTGCTGTTCTCGTGCGAATAGGAGAGCAGGGCCGTTACCTTCACGCGTTTGTATTCGGTGGTGATGTTCGTACGGAAATTGTAACGCTGGCGGCCGTAATCGGGACCTTCGAAGTTGCTCTCCTGATCGTAATAGCCTGCCGAAATCATATAGGTCGTATTGGCGCCGCCGCCCGATACGCTGACGTTGTAGTTCTGCTGCATGGCCGTCCGCAGAATCTCGTCCATGTAGAACGTGCCGTTGCCGTGCGCCTTGAGGTCGCGGATCTGTTCGGCGGTAAAGGCGGGAGCCAGCCCCGAATTGGCTTTGGAAATGTTGAGCAGCGTAGCATTCTGCCAGCCCTGAACGGGCGTGTAGAGCACTTCGGGCTGCTGCCAGCCGACCATGGCCGTGAGTTCGACGGTCGGAGCCTGATTCAGCTTGCCCTTCTTGGTGGTGACCAGCAGCACGCCGTTGGCGGCGCGCGAACCGTAAATG
>OLWJ01000054.1_pt1 | contig 28850 bp, 29 predicted proteins | sample 1674291 | NCBI WGS metagenome assembly OLWJ01 (sample SAMEA103958159, study PRJEB25191) | human gut metagenome | biome: human-associated habitat [ENVO:00009003]; feature: intestine environment [ENVO:2100002]; material: feces | place: Germany | collected 2013/2015
TTCAGGCCGTGATAGGGATGGGACATGGTTCATTACTCCTTTATTTCAAATGTATTTTACTGATTTTCTTCTGTGGGGCACAGGGCGGCGATCTCTTCCTCCAGGGCCCGGTAAAACCGGGCAATGTGCCACCCATCCGCCAGGGCGTGGTGGACCTGGATGGACACAGACAGCTGGGTCATGCCACAGCGCATGAACAGCTGCCCCCAGCTGACCCGGACGTTGCTGTCCGCCGGAGTGCAGGCCGGGTGGGTCAGAGCCGTATAGTTCAGCCACGGCAGGCACGAGGCAAAGATACAGGGGCTTTCTGCCTGCCGGTCCGTTTCAATGGTGCCGCCCTGCCGGGCCGCCGCCTGCTGCTGGCGGCCCATGGCGATATAGTCTTCGTAGGGGATACGGGCCGTCTCCATACGGCAGTATGCATAGCTGCCGTCTGGCTTCAGCTCGGTGAAGGACACCGGGCATTCGTCGTACTCCACCACCTGGCCGTCCTCAATGCGCCGCCGCAGCTCCGGCACCCGGTTCACCGCCCGGTGAATGACATACAGCATGGTCAGAAAGACAGGCTTGTGCTCCGCCCGCAGCCGCAGTTCCAGAGCCGTCACATCCAGCTGCACCGTTACCCCGGCGTAGGGGAAGGTGTAGCCGCTGAACAGCTGAAACTGCTCCCGGCGGGGGTCACGGTCCATAGAGATCACACGTCGCTCCATATACGCCTCCTAAAACACAAAAACGCCCCGCCCCACATAGGGGCGAAGCGATGCTTCACGGTACCACCCTAATTAACGGCCGGAGCCGTCGTCTCAGTCATCCGGTAACGGGGATGGGGCGTGCGGCTCGTCGCCGCCGGCTCAGAGACGGCCCTCTGCCAGGCGTCCGGCGGGCTCACACCATCCCCGTCTCGCTTGCGGCGCATTTTGCGGCAGATTCTTCTCGTCATTGCCTTTATCGCTTGTATTTTACCACAGATCGCGCCGTTGTCAAGCACTTCAAACGGACCTTGGCCGCATTTTTCCGGTGCTGCCTGGGATGTGCTGTACCCCACATCCGGTTTTTCTCTCCTTTTTTCCGAAAAACGGTTGCCGGAACGAGGAAAATATACTATACTGTTTGTTTGACGGTGCCGTTGGCACAATTTACCGGAAACAGGACGAACAATATGAAAACAAGTGATTTTAATTATGAATTGCCGCCGGAGCTGATCGCACAGACGCCTATTCAGCGTCGGGACGCTTCCCGGCTGCTGGTGCTGGATAAGAATACAGGCGCATGGCAGCACCGGCATTTTTACGATCTGCCGGAGTATCTTCGGCCCGGCGACTGCCTGATTCTCAATAATTCCCGGGTGCTCCCGGCCCGGCTGCTGGGGCACCGGCTGCCCGGCGGCGGCGCCTGCGAGGTACTGCTGCTCATTGACCGGGGCCAAAAGACCTGGGAGTGCCTGGTGCGTCCCGGCAAGCGTATGCGTACCGGGGCCAAGCTGTCCTTCGGCGATGGAGAGCTGACGGCGGAGGTGGTGGAGGAGCTGCCCGGCGGCAACCGCCTGGTGCGGTTCGACTATGAGGGGATTTTCCTGGAGGTGTTGGAGAAGCTGGGAAAAATGCCCCTGCCGCCCTACATCAAGGAGGAGCTTCAGGACCAGGAGCGCTACCAGACCGTATACTCCAGGGTCAACGGCTCCGCAGCGGCCCCCACGGCGGGCCTGCACTTTACCCAGGAGCTGCTGGAGCGAGTGACTGCAATGGGTGTAAAGATAGGTTACGTTACACTGCATGTGGGCCTTGGCACCTTCCGGCCGGTGAAGGAGGACGAGATCGAGGGCCACGAGATGCACAGCGAATACTGCATCATTCCCCAGGAAACGGCGGACCTGATCAACGAGACAAGGAAAAACGGCGGGCGGGTCATCTGCGTGGGCACCACCTCCTGCCGCACCATCGAGAGCTGGGCTGCCGAGGATGGGACCATGACGGCCAGCGCCGGGTGGACGGATATTTTCATCTATCCCGGCTACCGATTCAAGGTCATGGATGCGCTGATCACCAATTTCCACCTGCCGGAATCCACCCTGATCATGCTGGTGTCCGCCCTGGCGGGCCGGGAGCATATCCTGGCGGCGTACCGTGAGGCGGTCCGGGAAAAGTATCGTTTCTTCAGCTTTGGCGATGCCATGTTCATTCAATAAGGAGAAGCTATGTTCAAAGTCATCAAAAAAGAGGGACACGCCCGGCGTGGCGAGTTCCAGTGCGCCCACGGCGGCGTGGTACAGACTCCGGTGTTTATGAACGTAGGCACCCAGGCCGCCATCAAGGGCGGCTTAGATGCCTTCGATTTGCGGGACCTGGGCTGTCAGATCGAGCTGTCCAACACCTATCATCTGCACCTGCGTCCCGGCGACGATGTGGTGCGTCAGATGGGCGGCCTGCACCGGTTCATGCGCTGGGACGGCCCCATTCTCACAGATTCCGGCGGATTCCAGGTGTTTTCCCTGGCCAGCCTGCGGAAGATCACGGAGGAGGGCGTCACCTTCGCCAGTCACCTGGACGGTCACCGGATCTTCATGGGTCCGGAGGAGAGTATGCGCATCCAGTCCAACCTGGGCTCGGATATCGCTATGGCCTTCGACGAGTGCGTGGAGAACCCGGCAGAGTACGATTATGCCAAGGCCAGCTGCCAGCGCACGCTCCGGTGGCTGGAGCGGTGCAAGGCGGAGCACGACCGGCTCAATGCTTTGCCCGATACCGTGAACCCCCGGCAGATGCTGTTCGGCATCAACCAGGGAGCGACCTATGAGGACCTGCGGGTCTGGCACATGCAGCAGATCGCCAAAATCGACTGCGACGGCTTCGCCATCGGCGGACTGGCGGTAGGGGAGCCCACGGAGGTCATGTATCAGATCATCGAGGCGGTGGAGCCCTATATGCCCGCCCACAAGCCCCGGTATCTCATGGGCGTGGGCACTCCCAGCAACATCATCGAGGGCGTGGCCCGGGGCGTGGACTTTTTCGACTGCGTCATGCCTGCCCGGAATGCCCGGCACGGGAAGCTCTTTACCTGGCAGGGAGCCATGAACATCAAGAACGCCAAGTACAAGCTGGATGACCGGCCCATCGATCCCGAATGCGACTGTCCGGTGTGCCGCCGGTTCAGCCGGGCCTACATCCGCCACCTGTTCGCGGCGGAGGAGATGCTGGCCATGCGCCTGGCGGTGATGCATAATCTGTACTTTTACAACAAGCTGGCCCAGCGCATCCGCGACAGCCTGGACGCCGGGTGCTTCGCGGACTTCCGTCGGGAGTACAGCGAAAAGCTCAGCGGAAGGATCTGACGGTTCTCTCTGAGCAAGATTTCCGAAAAAACTCGCCTGTCCCCCTTGCAAAAGGGGAGAGAGTTATTGTATAATAACGCTATATTCGTAAAGAAGGAGTTTTTGTCCCATGATTGAATTTGCCTATGCCGCCACGTCCGGCGCTGCCAACCCCTCCGGCGGCGGTATGTCTATCCTGATGATCGTCCTGATGGTCGCCATTTTCTACTTCATGCTCATCCGTCCGGAGAGCAAGCGGAAAAAGCAGGCCGAGGAAATGCGCAGCTCTCTGCAGAAGGGCGACTGGCTGACCACCATCGGCGGCGTGTATGGGCGCATCGTGGCCATCACCGACCGCACCGTGGTCATCGAGACCAGCGAGGACCGGGTCCGCATCGAGTTCCTGAAGTCCGCCATTGGCTCTGTGGGCACCCTGGACGAGCAGGCCGCTGCTGCTCAGCGCGGCAGCCGCAAGTCCAAGAAGGCCGAGAAGCCTGCCGAGCCCCCCGTGGAGGAGACTCCCGCCGAAACTGAGGCCGAGGGAAAAGACGATCAGGAGTAATTTCTCCGTCATAAGCAGACCTCCCCTGCATACGCTTAGAAAAAGCGGCAAGGGGAGGTCTTTTTATGTCTGTGCTGGGGGCTATCCTGGGAAAACGGACCTGGCTGGGAGCGTGCGCTATTTTGCTGTCGGCGGCAGGTGGCTGCGCTCTGGGGGCGCTGCTGGTGGTGAAGGGGGTGCTGCCGGAAACCGGGACATTGGCCTGGAGCTGCGGCTGCTGGGTGCTGGCATCCTTCGCAGGGGCGCGTCTGGCCATCCGGGGCAGGGGAGAGGGGACCCTGCCAGCGGCGTTGGCAGCGGCTCTGGCTGCGTACCCGCTGGCATGGCTGGCAGGTGTCGCTCTGGGAGACCCGTCCTTCCGGGAGGGCGGCCTGTATCTGACTGCCGCCCTGTTTGCGGGCGCCGCGGCGGCGGGGCTGCTGGGCAGCGGGAGGCCCCGGAAAAAGCGCCGGGACCCCCGCGCACCGATCCGGAAGCCCGCGAGGCGGAAATAGGCCATGGTGAAAATCACGAAAATGCACCGGCGGCGAAAAAACACTTGACGCCGGACTATACAGAGCGTGATCATCTGTGAGGGCAAGATATGGGACACGGTGAATGCTCCGCATCCCATATCTTGCCCTTTTCCGCCCATGCAGGGCTATTCGGCGTCTCCCGCCCAACTGGTTTACATAATCCTGTTTACATAACAATTTAACATAACTCACAAACTTGCTTTCACTGCCTAAAAAAGCCTTGCGTCGGCGGTGTTTTTGGCCTATATTAGAGAGCGTCCCTTTTGCTGGGCTAATGGCTTCTATTTGCCCTGCTTGTCTCATAGAATCAGATGAGGTGAGTGTGCAAATGAAGCTGTTTCCCGTAAGGACGCAGGCCCCGAGGCTTCCGGCGCTGGTACTGGTGTGCCTGCTGCTGTGCCTGGGTGCTGCACTGGGCTTTGCCGTCTGCCGGGCTGTGCCCCAGCAGGACCGCCAGGAGCTCAGCGATTATCTGCATGAATACGCCCAGGCCACAGCGAATGGTCAAGGGCCTTCGGCCTCGGCGCTCAGCGTGGGCGCGGCCTATTTCCGATATCCGGCGGCTGCGCTGCTTCTGGGCCTTACGGCAGCGGGATTGGTTCTGCTGCCGGTTCTGTCCGTGGTACAGGGCTTTTTTCTGTCGTTTTCCGTGGGCTGCTTCGCCCGGGCATTGGGCCGCGGCGGCGTGTATCTGGCTCTGGCGGCCTTTGGCCCCCGCTGCTTGTTCGTTCTGCCCTGCACCCTGCTTCTGACGGTGCAGGGTTTATCCGCCGCCGCGCACCGCCGCAGCGGACAGCGCACCGGCCTGCCGGATGCCGCCTATTGGCGGCGGGCAGGGCTGTGCTGCCTGATACTGCTGCTGGGAGCGGCCCTGGAGCTGACGCTGGCCCCTCGGCTGCTGCAATGGGTCATCGCCCGTGTACTGTAAAAAGAGAGAGGAGGAAACGCGCATGCCTGACTATATCGCTCAATACCGCATCTATCTGGAACAGGAAAAGCACGCTTCCGCCAACACGGTCAGCTCCTATATCCGGGACGTCACACAGTTTTGCGCCTGGCTGCCGGAGGGCAGTGACCTGCGCCGGGTCAAGTCTGCCGCCGTGTCCGATTATCTGACCTACCTGACGGACCGGGGCCGCTCGGCGGCCACCGTTATCCGAAGCGCCGCGTCCATCAAATCGTTCTACAATTACCTGGTGGTTTCCGACGCCATGAAGGCCAACCCTGCTAAGGGCATTGCCGCCGCAAAGGCGGAGCGGAAGTGCCCTCAGATCCTGACGGGCAGGGAAGTGGAGCTGCTCCTGGAGCAGCCCAAGTGCGTGGACGAAAAAGGGTTCCGGGACCGGGCCATGCTGGAGCTGCTGTACGCCACCGGCATCCGGGTGTCGGAGCTGATTGCGCTGAATCGGGAGGATGTAAATCTGCAGGCGGCGTTTCTGCGCTGCGGCGGCGAAAAACGAGAACGGATTATCCCGCTGTATCCCCGGGCGGTGAAGGCTCTGCGTGACTATATCCAGACTGTGCGTCCCCGGCTGGCGGGCCAGGAGGAGCCGGCACTGTTCGTCAACATGAACGGCCAGCGCATGACCCGCCAGGGCTTCTGGAAAATCGTGAAATATTATCAGGGGAAGGCGGAGATCACCAAGGACATCACGCCCCACACCCTGCGCCATTCCTTTGCGGTGCATTTGCTGGAAAACGGGGCGGATCTGCGCTCCATTCAGGAAATGCTGGGCCATGCGGACATCTCCTCCACCCAGATCTATGCGCAGATTGTCAAGCAGCGTCTGCAAGATGTCTATCACAAGGCACATCCTCTGGCCTGACGTCTGAATCAGCACAGCGCAGTTTTTTACTGTGCTGTGTTGCTTTTTACACGAACATTTGTTATAATAAGACGATTACACGGTGGAGGAGCGGCTATGCGCATATTAGGCATCGACCCCGGTGTGGCTACGGTGGGCTTCGGCGTCATCGAGACCCAGGGGGGCCGGCAGCAGATGATTCAATACGGGGCCATTACCACGCCGGCGGGCCAGCCGCTGGCTGCCCGTCTGGTGCAGATCGCCCAGGATATGGAGACGCTCATCAACCAGTTCCGGCCCGACGAAATGTCCATCGAGGAGCTGTTTTTCAGCAAGAACATCACCACCGGCATCGCCGTGGCCCACGCCCGGGGCGTTATCCTGTATACCGCCCAGCGGATGCACCTGCCGGTATATGAATACACCCCCATGCAGATCAAGCAGGCGGTAGTGGGCTATGGCCTGGCCGACAAGCACCAGGTCATGGACATGACCCGGCGGCTTTTGAAGCTCAAGTCCATTCCCCGGCCCGACGACGCCGCCGATGCGCTGGCCATCGCCATGTGCCGCGCCCGCAGCGCCACCAGCCTCCTGCGGCAGAAGGACCCGGATGTAAAGGAGACCGTCTGATATGTTTTACTATGTAAACGGCACCGTGGCCGAAACCGGCCCCAATCTGGCCGTCATCGACTGCGGCGGCGTGGGCTATGCCTGCGCCACCACCAACTATACCCTGTCCCAGCTGAAAAAGGGTGAGCGCGCCAAGCTGTATACCTATCTCCATGTCCGGGAGGAAATTTTCGAGCTGTATGGCTTTTCCTCCCAAGCGGAACTCAATAGCTTCAGGATGCTCATCGGCGTCTCCGGCGTAGGCCCCAAGGCGGCGCTGGCGGTGCTGTCGTCCACGTCGCCCCAGAATCTGGCCCTGTCCATCGTTACCGGCGACGAAAAGGCCCTGACCGCCGCCCCGGGCATCGGAAAAAAGATCGCCCAGCGCATCATTCTGGAGCTGAAGGACAAGCTGGCCAAGGATCAGAGCAGCTTCTCCGCCCAGAGCAGCGGCGCGATTCCCGTGGTCCTTCCCGGCGACAAGGGCGGCGAGGCCGCCGCCGCGTTGGCGGTGCTGGGCTACGGCTCTCAGGAGATCGGCCTGGCCCTGAAGGGCATCGACATGGACGCCCTGCCCCTGGAGGAGATCATCCGTCAGGCTCTGAAAAAAATGGTGCGGTAAGGAGGCGGATGCATGAGCATTGACTTTGGAACGGACATCTACGAGGAGCCTCTTGTATCCAAGAGCTTCTTGCCGGAGGACAGCGGCGAGCTGTCCCTGCGGCCCCACACCCTGCGGGAGTACATCGGCCAGCAGAAGGCCAAGGAGAACCTGTCCATCTTCATCGAGGCGGCCCGCCGCCGGACGGAGCCTCTGGATCATGTGCTGCTCCATGGCCCTCCGGGCCTGGGCAAGACCACACTGGCAGGCATCATCGCCGCCGAGATGGGGGTGAACATCCGCATCACCTCCGGCCCCGCCATTGAAAAGCCCGGGGACCTGGCGGCGCTGCTGACCAATCTCAGTGAAAACGACATTCTGTTTGTGGACGAGATCCACCGGCTGAACCGCTCCGTGGAGGAGATCCTATACCCGGCCATGGAGGATTACGCCATCGACATCATCATCGGCAAGGGCCCGTCGGCCAACTCCATCCGGCTGGACCTGCCGAAATTCACCCTTATCGGGGCCACCACCCGGGCCGGACAGCTGTCCGCCCCCCTGCGGGACCGCTTCGGTGTTACCCTGCGGCTGGAGCTGTACACGCCGGAGGAGCTGGCCCTGATCGTCACCCGCAGCGCCGGTATCCTGGGTGTTCCCATCCAGCCGGAGGGCGCCATGGAGATCGCCCGCCGGTCCCGGGGCACGCCCCGCATCGCCAATCGGATGCTGCGGCGGGTCCGGGACTTTGCCCAGGTGAAGGGCGACGGCACCATTACCCGCAGCATGGCGGACCACGCCCTCCAGGCCCTGGAGATCGACTATCTGGGTCTGGACCCGGTGGACCGCCGGATGCTCCGGGCCATCATTGAGAACTACGGCGGCGGCCCTGTGGGACTGGACACCCTGGCCGCCACCATCGGCGAGGAATCCGTGACTCTGGAGGACGTGTACGAGCCGTATCTGATGCAGCTGGGCTTTCTGACCCGCACCCCCCGGGGCCGCTGCGTCACCCGTAAGGCATACGAGCACCTGCACATGGACTTCGTGGGGCAGGAACAGCTGGAAATCTAACGAATAGGAGAATTGGAATATGGGAAAACTCTTTGGCACCGACGGCATCCGCGGCATTGCGGGGCAGACCCTGACGGCAGAGCTGGCATTTCACGTTGGGCAGGCGGTAGCTGCTGTCCTGACGGAAAAGAAGGGCAGCCGCCCGCTGGTTACCATCGGTAAGGACACCCGCATTTCCTCCGACATGCTGGAGGCGGCTCTCATGGCCGGTATCTGCTCCGTCGGCGGCGACGTGATGCCTCTGGGCACCATTCCCACCCCGGCGGTGGCTTTCCTGACGGTGCAGCAGCGCGCCGATGCCGGCATTGTCATCTCCGCCTCCCACAACCCCTATGCCTACAACGGCATCAAGGTCTTTAACGGGCAGGGCTACAAGCTGTCCGACGAGATGGAGGAGCAGGTGGAGCGTCTGATCCTGGATCATGTCCGGCTCCAGCCTGCTGCGGACAGCACGGTGGGCCGCCGTCACCACGGCATGCACGCTCTGCAAAGCGCCTATATCCGGCACCTGCTGGGCAGCATCGACTGCGATCTTACCGGTCTGCGGGTGCTGGTGGACTGCGCCAACGGCGCCGCCAGCGCCACGGCCCCGGACCTGTTCCGTGCGCTGCCCCTCCACGCCGACTTCATCCATACGGAGCCCGACGGCGTCAATATCAACAACGGCTGCGGCTCTACCCACCTGGAGTCCCTGGCCCAGGGCGTCGTCTCCGGCGGCTATGATCTGGGCATTGCCTTCGACGGCGACGCCGACCGCTGCCTGCTGGTGGACGAAAAAGGCCAGACCATCGACGGCGACAAGGTCATGGCCGTGTGCGCCTCCGAGCTGAAGCGTCAGGGGAAACTCTCCGGCAACACCGTTGTTGCCACAGTGATGTCCAACCTGGGTCTGCACGAATATTGCCGGGAGAACGGCCTGGACCTGGTCTGCACCGCCGTGGGCGACCGCCATGTGCTGGAGAAGATGCTGGCCGACGGCTTTGCCATCGGCGGCGAACAGTCGGGCCACACCATTTTCCGGGAATATGCCACCACCGGCGACGGTGAGCTGACGGCCCTGCAGTTCCTGCAGACTCTGCGCCGCAGCGGCGTTCCGGCCTCCCGGCTGGCTGCCCGCTGCCCCCAGTATCCCCAGGAGCTCATCAACGTGGATGTGCCCCACACTCCCGGTGTCAAGGAGCGCATCATGGCCGACGAAGGTCTCCGGCAGGAGACCCGCCGCTGGGAGGAAAAGCTGAACGGCCAGGGCCGCATTCTCATCCGTCCCTCCGGCACCGAGGCCCTGATTCGGGTCATGGTAGAGGCGAAAACCACGGAAATCGCCCATCAGGTGGCCTCTGTTTTGGCTGATTTCATAAAAAAACTGTGATTTTCATCACAGGATACACAAATTTCCCCAGAAGGCTTGACAAATTATTTAGTGAAAAGGTATAATGTCTATGGTTTTGGATACTGGACTTCGCTATGACCAATTAGAAAACCTGTCCGATGAAGAGCTTTGTGCTCTGGGTCGTGCGGGCCGGCGTCAGGCGGAGGATGTTTTGGCCACCCGGTATCATTGGCTGGTCCGTGCCTGTGCCCGTCCGTATTTTCTCATCGGCGGCGACACTGAGGACCTGATGCAGGAGGGAATGTTTGGCCTCATCAAGGCCATGCGGGAGTTTGACCCCGCCCGTTCTTCTCTGTTTCGTCCCTTTGCGGGTCTATGCATCCATCAACAGGTGTGTTCCGCGCTCAAGCGCGACGCCAGCCAGAAAAACGCACCGCTCAATCAATCCGTCCCCTTGAATCCCTCGCTTCTGAACGCAAGTCCCACCTTCGCACAGGTCGATCCCGAGCTGTTGTTGATCGACAGAGAAAAGGCTGCCAGTCTGCTGGAGAATACCCGCAAACAGTTGTCCGCTTTCGAGGAAAAGATTTTAGGGTTATTTTTAGACGGTCTCGCATACTGTGAGATCGCGGAAACTGTTGGCAGGCCCATCAAATCGGTGGACAACGCCGTGCAGCGGATCCGCCGCAAAGTGGCGCGGCAGCTTTCATCCGGCGATATCAGCAACAGCTGAACGCAATATATTTCATCTCAAAGAGAGGGTAAAATCATGTACGAAGACAAGACTTTGGTTTGCAAGGAGTGCGGTAAGGAGTTCGTGTTCACCGCCGGTGAGCAGGAGTTCTATGCTGAGCGCGGCTTCCAGAACGAGCCCCAGCGCTGCAAGGCTTGCCGCGACGCTCGCAAGAACGCCGCCCGCGGCCCCCGGGAGTTCTTCACCGCTACCTGCGCTGCCTGCGGCGGCGAGGCCCGTGTGCCCTTCGAGCCCAAGAGCGACCGTCCTGTTTATTGCAGCGACTGCTTCGCCAAGATGCGTGAGAACGGCTGAGCGCTGATTCCGTAAATTGTAAAAAGGGAGTTGCCCGCATAGGCGGGCGGCTCCTTTTTTTGTCCGGCAAAACGCCGTCAAGTCGAATGTCAAAGCCGCACTTGACGCTGGGGGCTGGGATATTGTATAATAAACTGATTTAATGTGCGGAGGTATACCCATTATGTGGATCGCGGATGGCTGGAAGGATTATGAGCTGCTGGACTGCGGCGGCGGGGAAAAGCTGGAGCGCTGGGGCGACCAGATCCTGGTGCGGCCGGATCCCCAGGCCATCTGGGAGTCGGACCGGAAAAACCGCGGCTGGCGCACGGCCAACGCCCGGTACAGCCGCTCCAGCACCGGCGGCGGCCACTGGGACAAGAACAAGCTGCCGGAAAGCTGGCCCATCTCCTATAAAAGCCTGCGGTTCCAGGTGAAGCCCATGAACTTCAAGCACACAGGGCTGTTTCCGGAGCAGGCTGCCAACTGGGACTTCGCCATGGAGCAGATCCGCCAGGCGGGACGCCCCATCCGGGTGCTGAACCTGTTCGCCTATACCGGCGGGGCCACGGTGGCCTGCGCCGCCGCCGGAGCCAGCGTCTGCCATGTGGACGCCGCCAAGGGCATGGTGGCCTGGGCCAAGGAGAACGCCCGGGTCTCCGGACTCCAGGACGCTCCCATCCGCTGGATCGTGGACGACTGCGCCAAGTTCGTTGAGCGGGAGATCCGCCGGGGCAAAACCTACGACGCCATCATCATGGACCCGCCCAGCTACGGGCGGGGACCCGGCGGCGAGGTGTGGAAGCTGGAGGAGAATCTCTATCCCTTCGTGAAGCTGTGCGCCCGGGTGCTGTCGGACAAGCCCCTGTTCGTGATCCTGAACTCCTATACCACGGGGCTGGCCCCGTCGGTGCTGGGCTATATCCTGCAAATGCTGGTGGGGCGGCGCTTTGGCGGCCGGGTCACCTGGGACGAGCTGGGCCTGCCGTGTACGGATTCCGGCATGGCGCTGCCCTGCGGCGCCACGGGCCGCTGGATGAGCAAGTAAAAATATCGCAGAAAAGAGAAAGCCAATGCAAGCAATGATCCGAACCGACGCACTCTCCTTCTCCTACCCGGTGGAGGAGGGCCAGCGTCGGACCACAGCCCTGGAGGATGTGACCCTGTCCATCGAAAAGGGCAGCTTTGTGGTGGTGCTGGGCCACAACGGTTCCGGCAAATCCACCCTTGCCAAGCATTTCAACGCCGTGCTGCTGCCCTCCGGCGGCGCGGTATATGTAGAGGGCATGAACACCCAGGACGAGGACCTTCTGCTGGAGATCCGCCGCCGGGTGGGCATGGTGTTCCAGAATCCCGACAACCAGATCGTGGCCAACGTGGTGGAGGAGGATGTGGCCTTTGCCCCGGAGAATCTGGGTGTCCCCACGGCAGAAATTCGCCGCCGGGTGGACGACGCCCTGGCGGCGGTGGGCATGACGGAGTTCGCCCGCCATGCGCCGCACCTGCTGTCCGGCGGACAGAAGCAGCGGGTGGCCATCGCCGGGGTCATCGCCATGGAGCCGGAATGCATCGTGCTGGACGAGGCCACGGCCATGCTGGACCCCGCCGGACGCCGGGAGGTGCTGGACACCGTCCACCGGCTGAACCGCCAGCGGGGCATCACCGTGGTTCACATCACCCACCATATGTCCGAGGCAGAGGACGCCGACCGGGTCATCGTGATGAACGACGGCGTGGTGGCCATGGACGGCACGCCCCAGGACATTTTCTCCCGGGTGGAGGAGCTTCGCTCCCTGGGCCTGGCGGCCCCGGACACGGTGGAGCTGCTGCACCGGCTGAACGGGCACGGCATGTCCCTGCCCCTGACGGCCATTACCGTTGACGAGTGTGCCCGCGCCATATTCCAGGCGCTCCATGGCGCGGAAGGGAAGTAAACGAAGTTGGAACCGATCATTCGAGTAGAGCACCTGACCCACACCTACAGCGCCGGGACCCCGTTCCAGCGCAGCGCGGTGGAGGATGTCAGCATAGACGTGATGCCCGGGGAGTTTCTGGGCATCATCGGACACACCGGCTCCGGAAAGTCCACCTTGATCCAGCATCTCAACGGGCTGCTGCGTCCCACCCAGGGCCGCGTCCTGCTGGACGGGAAGGATATCTGGGCCGAGCCCAAGAAAATTCGTCAGGTCCGCTTTCAGGTGGGCCTGGTGTTCCAGTACCCGGAGTACCAGCTGTTTGAGGAAACGGTGTACAAGGATATTGCCTTCGGCCCGGGCAACATGGGCCTTTCCAAGGAGGAAATCGACCGCCGGGTCCGGGAATCCGCCGCCCTGGTGGGTTTGACGGAGGACCAGCTGGACAAGTCGCCCTTTGACCTGTCCGGCGGCCAGAAGCGCCGGGTAGCCATCGCCGGGGTCATCGCCATGGAGCCCAAGGTCCTGATCCTGGACGAGCCCACGGCGGGGCTGGACCCCCGGGGCCGGGAGGCCATTCTGGCCCAGATCCGGGCCTATCACCAAAAGCGCGGCACCACCGTCATTCTGGTGAGCCACAGCATGGAGGAGATCGCCTGCAACGTGGACCGCATCCTGGTGCTGCGGGGCAGCCATGTGTATATGGACGGCACGCCCCGTCAGGTATTCCGGCGGGCCGACGATCTGGAGGACGTGGGCCTGGACGTGCCCCAGGCCACCAAGATTGCCCTGGCTCTGCGCCGTATGGGTCTGGAGATCGACACGGCGGTCTACACCGTGGACGAGCTGGAGCAGGCGCTGCTCTCCGTCAGAGGGGAGGCGGGCGTATGCTGAAGGATATTACCCTGGGCCAGTTTTTCCCCGGCGATACGTTTATCCACCGGCTGGACCCCCGCACCAAGCTCATTGCGGTGATCCTGTATATCGTGGCTCTGTTCAACGCCAAGGGCGTGGTAACCTACGCCATCGTGGCGGCGCTGCTGGCCCTGTGCATCATTGTTTCCCGGGTGCCCTTCCGGTCACTGACCCGGGGCCTGAAGCCCATTTACATCATCGTGGCCTTCACGGCTATTATGAACCTGTTTTTCACCAGCGGCACGCCCTTGGGAACCGGCTGGCTGCTGAGCCATATCACCCAGGAGGGTCTGCGCTCCGCCATCTACATGATCCTGCGCATTGTGATGCTCATCATGGGCACCTTCCTGCTGACCTACACCACCAGCCCCATCTCCCTGACGGACGGGCTGGAGAGTCTGCTGTCGCCGCTGAAAAAGCTGCGCCTGCCCATCCATGAGCTGGCCATGATGATGTCCATTGCCCTGCGGTTCATCCCCACGCTGATTGAGGAGACGGACAAGATCATGTCCGCCCAGAAGGCCCGGGGCGCGGACTTTGAATCCGGCAATATCTTCCAGCGGGCCCGGGCCCTGGTGCCTATTCTGGTGCCCCTGTTCATCAGTGCCTTCCGCCGGGCCGACGAGCTGGCCACGGCCATGGAGTGCCGCTGCTACCACGGCGGCCAGGGCCGCACCGCCCTCCATGTGCTTCGGTATCGCGCCGCCGACATTTGGGTGCTGCTGGGCTTCATCGCCCTGACGGCCGGGATCATCGCCCTGGGCCGGCTGGGAATCTGAGAGGTACGTTATGCGCAACATCGCCCTGATCCTGATGTACAACGGCACTGCCTACCACGGGTGGCAGGTGCAGAAAACCGAGACCACCGTGGCCCAGACCCTGGAACGGGGCCTGTCCATGGTGTGCGGCCAGCCCATCAAGTGCACCGGCTGCGGACGCACCGACGCCGGGGTCCACGCCGAGCATTATGTGGCCAATTTCCGCACTGATTCCCGCATTCCTGTGGACCGGCTGCCCTTCGCCGTGAACACCCATATTCCCGAGGACATCGTGGTGAAGGCGGCCTATGAGGTGGCGGAGGATTTCAACGCCATCGGCTCCTGCATCAAAAAGGAGTACACCTATCGCATTTACAATTCCCGGGTAAAGAACCCGTTTTACGTAAACAGAGCGTATTTTTACCCCAAGCGCCTGGACGAGGAGGTCATGGACCGTGCTGCCCGGATGTTCGAGGGGACCCACGATTTCGCCGCCGTGCGCAGTGTGGGCACCAACGTCCGCAGCACCGTCCGCACCATCTACTATTGCCGGGTCCGGCGGCAGGGGGACCTTTTGGAATTGAAGGTCTGCGCCAACGGCTTTTTGTATAATATGGTACGGGCCATTACCGGCACGGTGCTCTATGCGGCAGAGGGGAAGCTGACGCCGGAGGAGATCCCCGCCATCCTGGACAGCGGCAACCGTACTCTGGCCGGGCCCACTGCCCCGCCGGGAGGTCTGTACCTGACGAGGGTGTGGTATGAAGATGAAAGACTCAATGGACCAGATGGAATTTGACCGCGGCAACCCCCAGGAGGATGCCCCCCGCCGGGTACAGAAGCGGAAGAAGCTGAACTGGAAGCCCGTATGGTTTGCCGTGACCGCCGCAGTGCTGGCGGCGGTGCTGCTGGTGGCCTCATTGACGGATACCACCGCCTTTGACGGCCTGCGCCGCAGCATCACCTATGCCCGGGCAAAAAAAGATGAGACGGGCTGCGCCCAGCTGTACCACTATGCCGCCGACCGCACCAGCTGCTTCGCCTCACTGGACGGCAGTCTGGCCATCGTCACCAACAGTCAGCTGCTGGTGATGCAGGAAAACGGCCAGGTGGTGTGTAATGAGACTGTAAAGTGGACCTCCTGTACAGTAGCGCAAAATCAAGGTATTGCTGCCGCCTATGACATCGGCGGCACCGACGTCTATGTGCTCAATGCCCATGGCCTTGTCCGCAGGATCACCTGCGGCGGCGAGATTTTGTCCGTCACCCTCACCCAGGAGGGCCGCCTGGCCGTCACCATCAACGAGCGGGGTTATAAGGCCGCGGTGGAGGTGTACGACGAGGATGGTGTAAAGGAGTTTGCCTTTCATTCTGCCGACAGCTTCCTGATGACTGCCTCCGTGTCCGGAGACGGTCAGGAGATGGCCGCCGTCACCATGGGCCAGTCCCAGGGCGCCTTCACCAGCAGCGTGGTTCTCTACAAGCTGAACCGCAAGGACCCCTATGCCTCCTGCGATCTGGCAGGTGTAGCGGTGTACGACCTGGGCCTTGTGGGAAAACGCTACTGCGCCGTGGCGGAGGATGGCCTCCACTTCATCGACCGGAAGGGCCGCGCCGCCGCGTCCTACAGCTATGACGGCGGCGTGCTGCGCCGGTGCAGCCTGGGGGGCGACGGCTATGCCGCCGTGCTGCTGGGCCGCTATAAGGTGGGCAGCCAGCTGCGGCTGGTAACGGTGAACAGCGACGGCAAGGAGCTGGGCTCCCTGGACCTGGATGGCGATGTGCTGAGCATGTCCGCCTCCGGCCGGTATGTGGCGGTGTTGTTTGCCGACCGGCTGGTGATTTATAACAAGAACCTCAAGGAATACGCCACGCTTCAGGGCGTCAGCAGCGCCGGGGATGTCCTCATGCGCAGCGACGGCTCTGCGGTGCTGGCTGGCTCCGCTGCCGCCAGCGTGTTCCTGCCCTGACCCCGAAAGGAGAAATGCCTATGTCCCTGTTTGCCGATATTCTGGTGCTGGCCGCGCTGGTGGCCGCCGCCTGGCTGGGCGCCAGGCGTGGCCTGCTGAAAAGCCTGGCGGGCCTCTTGATTGTTCTGGTGGCCCTGTGGGGCGCCTCCTGGGCCGCCGACCACCTGACGGAGCCTGTGGCCCAGTGGATCGAGCCCCGGGTCACCCAGCGGGTGGAGCGGAAGCTGGAGGAGAGCCACGCCGCCGACGCCGGACAGATGCTCCAGGCATTCAGCTTCCGGGGCAGCGGCCTCCAGAAGATGCTGGATGCCGTTCACCAGCGGGTGCAGCAAACCGGCGAGACCCTCATCCGGGCTGTGGCCCAGAGCATCGCCCGTTCCGTGGCGGGGACGGCGGTGTATGTGGTGGTGTTCCTGATCCTGCTGGTGCTGCTGTGGCTTTTGATAAAGCCGCTGAATGCCATTGTCACCAGGCTCCCCCTGGTCAGCACCGTCAACGGCTTGGGCGGAGCGGCCCTGGGTCTGGTGTGCGGCGGCCTTACGCTGTTTGTGGTCGTATGGGCCATGCAGCGCTTTGGATGGCTCATCACCCCGGAGCTGGTGGAAAAGACCACCCTGCTGAAATTCTTTGCAACCCACACGCCGCTGGGGCTCCTGGCGACGCTGTGACCAATTTACCCGCATAACGGAGGAAAACCATGCAACCGACTCTTTGTTCCAAATGTAAGAAAAATGTGGCCGTGGTCTTTATTTCCCGGCAGAATGAAAAGGGCGAGATGGTCAACGAGGGCCTGTGCCTGAAATGCGCCGCCCAGCTGGGCCTGCCCCAGGTGGAGGAGATGATGAAGAAAATGGGCATCTCCCCGGAGGATCTGGAGAACATCAACAACGAGATGATGCAGGCCTTCGGCGGCGCAGAGGAGCTCAGCGACATGACCGAGGCCCAGGACGACGACGGTGACGATGATGAGGAAAGCGGCAAGACCGCCACCTTCCCGTTTTTGAACCGCCTGTTCGGAAGCAGCAACCCCCCGGCGGAGAAGTCCGACGCGCCCTCCGGCCGGGAGGAGACTCCCAAAGGCCGCAAGGCCGACAAAAAGCACAAGTATCTGGACAGCTACTGCATCAATCTCAGCCAGCGGGCCCGGGACGGCAAGCTGGACGCGGTCATTGGCCGGGAGGAGGAGATCCAGCGTGTGGTGCAGATTCTGAACCGCCGCCAGAAGAACAACCCCTGCCTCATCGGCGAACCCGGCGTGGGCAAGACGGCCATTGCCGAGGGTCTGGCCCAGCGCATTGTGGCCGGCGACGTGCCCTTCAAGCTGCGGGATAAGCAGGTATACCTGCTGGACCTGACGGCTCTGGTGGCCGGGACCCAGTTCCGGGGCCAGTTTGAAAGCCGTATGAAGGGCCTTATCGAGGAGATCCGTAAGCTGGGAAATATCATTCTGGTCATCGACGAGGTCCACAACATTGTTGGGGCCGGAGACGCCGAGGGCAGCATGAACGCCGCCAATATCCTCAAGCCTGCCCTGTCCCGGGGCGAGATCCAGGTCATCGGCGCCACCACCTTCAACGAATACCGCAAGCACATTGAAAAGGACACCGCCCTGGAGCGCCGCTTCCAGCCGGTCACCGTCAACGAGCCCAGCCTGGAGGATACGCTGAAGATCCTCCAGGGCATCGCCCACTACTACGAGGCGTATCACGGCGTTTCCATCCCCCAGGGGGTGCTGCGCCAGGCGGTTGCGCTGTCCGAGCGTTATATCACCGACCGGTTCCTGCCGGATAAGGCCATTGACCTTATCGACGAGGCCTGCTCCGATATGAACCTCCACGACCCGGACATCAACCGCCGCATGGAGGTCAAGCGGGACCTGGAGAACGTCACCTTCGAGCGGGAGACTCTGATGTCTGCCCAGCCGCCGGAGGGGCAGGAGCTGTCCGAGGAGGAGCTGGACGCCCGCTATGCCCGCATTGCCGAGCTCCGCAGCCAGGAGCTGCGGCTGCAGCAGGAGCTGTCTGCCCTGGAGGCCAAGGGTACGCCCCAGCTGACCATGGACAATATTGCCCGGGTCATCGAAATGTGGACCAAGATTCCCGCCAGCAAGATCAAGGAAGAGGAATTCCGCCGCCTGTCCCAGCTGGAGGACCGGCTGAAGCAGCATATCGTGGGCCAGGACGAGGCGGTTTCCGCCGTGTCCGCCGCCATCCGCCGCAGCCGCGTGGGTATTTCCCCCAAGCACAAGCCCGTCAGCTTTATTTTCGTGGGCAGCACCGGCGTGGGCAAGACGGAGCTGGTAAAGCAGCTGGCCGCCGACCTGTTCAACACCCCGGATGCGCTGATTCGCCTGGATATGTCCGAGTTCATGGAAAAGCACTCTGTTTCCCGTCTGGTGGGCTCGCCTCCGGGCTATGTGGGCTATGACGAGGCAGGCCAGCTGACGGAGAAGATCCGCCGCAAGCCCTATTCTGTCATTCTGTTCGATGAGATCGAAAAGGCCCATCCGGATGTGCTGAACATCCTGCTGCAAATTCTGGACGACGGCGAGATCACCGATGCCCATGGCCGCAAGGTGAATTTTGAAAACACCGTCATCGTCATGACCTCCAACGCCGGGTCCGACAGGGCCGCCGGTTCTGTGGGCTTTGGCCGCAGCGCCGACGACCAGGGCCGTGAGCGCACCATGAAGGCTCTGCGGGAATTCCTGCGTCCGGAATTTATCAACCGCGTGGACGAGATCGTCTATTTCCACCAGCTGACGGAGGAGAATTTTGCCGCCATCGCCCGGATCATGCTGGATGAGCTGCGGGATTCCCTGCGGGAGAAGGGGTACACCTTCACCTATGACGACGCGCTGGTGGAGCATCTGGTGAAATCCTCCTATTCTGCGGCCTACGGCGCCCGGAATCTGCGCCGCTGCATCCAGAAGGAGCTGGAGGACCCCATGGCGGTTCAGATCATCGACAGCTTCGAGCACCCCATCACCCAGCTGCGGGCCACCGCAGAGGATGGCAAGGTGCGGCTGGACACCCTGTAAGGAGGCGGTTTCATGCTGTTCCGCAAGGATATCGAGCCCCGCTGCGCCTATTGCGCTCAGGGGATCCGCATCAATGAGACGCAGGTGGCCTGCATGAAAAAGGGCATCGTGGCGGCGGAAAACCACTGCTTCCGCTTCCGCTACGACCCGTTGAAGCGGGTTCCGCCCCGTCCGGCTCAGTTGTCCACCAACGGGCTGAAGGAGGAAGATTTCAGCCTGTAAAACCCAAAAAACAGAGAGAAAAGGGGTAAAACCATGACGCCGAAAACCGTTTGGGCCGTTTATTTCAGCGGTACCGGCACCACGGAGCGCACGGTGCGCAGCGTTGCCGGAGAGCTGGCCCGGATGCTTTCCGTGCCCTGCTGCAGCTTTGACTTTACCCGGCCCCAGGCCCGACAGAAGGAGCTTTCCTTCTGCGAGAGGGATCTGGTGGTATTCGGAACGCCGGTGTATGCCGGGCGGGTGCCCAATGTGCTGCTGCCGTATCTGCGGGAAAAGGTCCGGGGCGGAGGTGCGCTGGCGGTGCCGGTGGTGCTGTTCGGCAACCGGAACTATGATGACGCGCTGATCGAGCTGCGGGACCTGCTCCAGGCAGACGGCTTCGGCTGTATTGCGGCAGGGGCCTTCGTGGGGGAGCACAGCTTTTCCCGGACCCTGGGCGCGGGCCGTCCGGACGATCGGGATATGGCGGGACATCCCGCCTTTGCCCGGGAAATCTGCGGGAAATTAGCGGGACAAGCCGGGACAGAGAATACGCCTGTTGCCGTCCGGGGGGAAACACCCATCCGCCCCTATTACACCCCACGGGATCGCCACGGAAACCCCATCAGCATCCTGAAGGTAAAACCCAGAACGGACATGGCAAAGTGCGGCGGCTGCGGTCTGTGCGCGGAGCTGTGCCCCATGGGCTCCATTGACCCGGCGGATGTGTCCCGGGTCAATGGCATCTGCATCAAGTGCTGCGCCTGCGTAAAAAAGTGCCCTGCCGGAGCCAAGTATTTTGACGATCCCGGATACCTGTTTCACCAGCACGAGCTGGAGGACGTTTACACCCGCCGGGCGGAAAACGAATGGTTCGTATAAATGCAAATAATCAAAACCTCCGGCATCTGCCGGAGGTTTTGATTATTTGCAGCGCTTATGGCCGGATGAAATCATACGCCGTGCGCAGGGTGCCGTTGGAGGCATAGATATTGCCGCATTTACGGAAACCGTAGCCGGTGATGGCAGCCTGCATGGTATGATTGTTTTCATGGGTGTCGATGCGGACATAGTCCATGATGCCGAGGCAGAAGGAAAAACAGGCCCGGGCCACGCCGTGGGCGGTTCCCTTGGAGGCCAGGCGGTGGATGGTGCCGTAGGGCCGGTCCGCGTGCCAATGGCCGTTCAGCAGCACCCGGTAGGTAGGTTCGTCGCCGATGATAAATGAAAATGTGCCGACGATGACGCCGCCGTCTGTCAGGACATAGCTGTGGCCCCGGGCAATGTCCGGCAGCAGCTCCGGCAGACCGGGATAATCGCCGCCCCACTGACCGGCGTTGCCGTGGGCAGCCATGTATGCCTTGGCGATGCGGAAAATCTCCAGAATGGCGGGTACATCCGCCGGTGCTGCTCTGCGAATGTCCATGGCGTTACGATTGGCTGCCGTCTTTGTTGGCAAAGATCACGCCCAGGGTAATGAGGACCGCGCCCAGAATACTCATCCAGCTGATCTTCTCGCCCAGCAGCAGCCAGCCCACCACCACGGTGACAAAGGGGGAGGCGTACAGATAGTTGTTGGTGACCACCACGCCCAGACGCTTGAAGGCGATGTTCCAGATGGCGAAGCATACCGCATTGCCGAACACGCCCAGAAACAGCCAGGAAACCAGAATTTTCGGCTGGGAAAACAGGGGAGACAGGCTGGGCATGCCGTCCGTCAGCAGCACCAGGGGCAGGGAGGTGAGGAAGGCCCAGAGGAACACCCGGCGGGTCACCAGGAAGTTGTCGTACCGCTCGGTATATTTCTTCACCAGGATGGAGTACACAGCCCACATCAGGGCAGCGGCCAGGGCCAGCAGGTCGCCCAGGGGGCTCAGGTGGAAGGACAGGGTGCCGTTGAGCACCACCAGCACCACGCCGACGATGGCTACCAGCGCGCCGATATACACCAGCTTTCCCAGCTTTTCCCCCTTGCGGGAGAACAGCTGCGCCAGGATCACCGTCAGAATAGGGGACATGGATACCAGAATACTGACGTTGGCGGCGGAGGTATGGGCGGCGGCGGTATTTTGCAGGAAGAAGTAGACGCTGCCGCCGGTGATGCCGATGAGGATGAACATCAGCTCATCCTTCCAGGGGAGCTTCAGGGTCCTGGGCCGCAGGGCCCACAGGGTCAGGTAGGCAAGGCCCATCCGCAGGGGGATGATCTGGGTGGGGGTGTAGGCCGTCAGCATGACCTTGGTCAGCACAAAGCAGCTGCCCCAGACCAGAATGGTAAACAGGGCATAGAGATGCCCCAGGGTTTTCTTTTGCACGGTGATGTTCTCCTCTTTCTTTTTCTGTTCTCTTTGCGCGGCCAGAGTGCGTTTCGGCGGGCTTACAGCCCACCGAAACGCACGGGTCGGAGCGAAATCTCTCTTGTCAAAAAAGGGCACCGCCCCTTTTTGACAAGCTCTTGCAAAATGCCCGGCAGCACCGGGCATTCTGCATGGGGTTTTGCATGGGGAAGTGTGGTCAATCCTGGGGCAGGGCAGGGGTCTCGCCGTTCAGAACCTGCTGAATCAGGCTCTTGGCGGTATTGATCTGGGTGGCGTTGGGCCACATGACCCACAGGGTCTCGTTGCCGGCGGAATAGCACGGCTCCATGCCGCCTTCGCCGCTGACGGAATAGCTGGTGATGTTCCAATGGACGTTGTCCCGCAGCTGCATCTGCACCAGGCTGCTGATGTCCTCGTAGGTCAGGCTGGTGATGAAGGAGGAGGACACGGCGTCCAGGACCTTCTGATATCCCTTGAGGATAGCAGGGGAGGAGGCCTTGTCCACAATGGCGCGGATCACGGCCATCTGGTTGCGGCCCCGCTGATTATCGCCGTCGCCGAAGGCGTGGCGCTCCCGGGCGAAGCACAGGGCCTGCTCTCCGTTGAGGTGGTTGATGCCCTGAGTGAAGGTGTAGCCCGCCATGTGGACGCCGTCGCCGTTTTCGTCAGGCACCTCCATGCCAACGGTGGTGAACTCGTGTTCGGAGTTCACATCCACGCCGTCCAGGGCATCCACGATCTTCTTCAGGCCCGCGAAATTCACCCGGGCATAGTAATCCGCCTTGACCCCGTAGAGGTTCCCCAGCACGGCGGCAGATTCGTCGATGCCGTACATGCCGGCGTGAGTCAGCTTATCCCGCTGCCCGTTGCGGGCCAGGGGCACATAATAATCCCGGGGGGTATTGATCAGCAGGATCTGGTGGGTGCGGGGGTGGATCACCGCCAGAATGTTCACGTCACTGAGGCTCTGGATATTGATATCGCTGCTGCGGGCGTCGATGCCGCTGCAATAGACAATGAAGGGCTGGGAGGTGATGGAGGCGTTGGGCTTGATGGGCTCCACCTCCTTGGTGGTGCTGAATTCATAGATGATGCGGGTATCCTTGGAGAAGGTGCTGTAATCCTCCAGACTGTCCAGCGTGGTGAGATAGCTGGAGTTGAGGATGATGGCCCCGGCGTTGCCGTCGTACAGGGCGTCGGCCAGGGAGGTCAGGTCCGTGCAGGTGCTGGTATCCACACGGCCGCCCAGGCCGTCCTTGATATCGTCCAGCAGGGCCTGGGTATTGTCGGCGCTGATGTCGGCGTCCTCGCTGAGGATGCCGAAGGTGTAGCCCACGGTATCGCCGATGCTGCGGGCAGGGTCGTCGTCCATGACCACTACATAGGAGGTGGTCTTTTGCAGGGTGTGGCCCGCAATGGCCAGCAGGGCGCTTCTGCCGGAGGCGGCAGCCACGGAGCCATACAGCATCAGGCCGGACAGCAGCACCGCCAGCAGGCCGCAGACTACCTTGCTGGTCTTGACCCGGCGGATGGGCAGCTGGATGATGACATGGCCTGCGTTGATCAGCAGCAGGACCACCTCAATGACGATGAGGTACAGATCCGTCAGCAGCTTGGTGGACATCAGCTGCACCAGCAGCACCAGACTGCAGATCATCAGCAGGGCCACAGTGGCCAGGCCGAACCAATCGGCACTGGTACGGTAGAGCCTGCGCCGTCTCCGGCGGGGCTGTTCTTGTTCGTTCATAAGCGTTTCGTCCTTTCTGTGTCAGGGATTCACGGTGGGCGTCTCGCCCCGGAGGACCTGCTGGATCAGATCCTGGGCAGTGGCGACCATCTGTTCATTGGGCAGGACCACGGCATACCGGGCGTCATTTCCCAGGCTGTAGCAATAGTCGGCGCTGTTTTCACCGGCAAGGCCGTATGTAGTGATGTTCCAGCCGGACATATCCTGCAGCTGCATCTTTACCAGGGAAATAATATCTTCCTTGGGCATATTGGTGGCGATGGAGTCGGAGGCGGCGGCCAGGACATCCTGGTAGCTTTTCAGAATGGCAGGGGAGGCCGCCTTATTGACGATGCCCTGGACTACCAGCATCTGGTTGCGGCCCCGCTGCATGTCGCCATCGTCGAAGGCGTCCCGCTCACGGGCAAAGGCCAGCGCCTGGCGGCCATCCAGGTGATTCACGCCCTTCTGGAAGGAGTAGGCGGCGAAGTGGAAGTTGCCGCTGCCGTCCTCGTCGGGCACCTCCATGCCCACAGTGTTGAAGGCCACATCCGAATTGACGTCGATGCCGCCCAGGGCATCGATGACGCCCACCAGACCGGCAAAGTGGACCCGGGCGTAATAGTTCACATCCACGTTATACAGCTGCTCCAGGCCCTTGATGGACTCCTCGATGCCATAGAGGCCGAAGTGGGTGAGCTTATCCTTCTGCCCGTAAGAGGGAAGGGGCAGGTAATAGTCCCGGGGGGTGCTGACCAGCAGGATCTGGTGGGTGGAGGGGTTCACAACAGCCAGAATATTGGTATCGCTGCGGCTGTTGAGGGGGATATAATCCACCCGTTCGTCGGTGCCGCTGCAATACACCACAAAGGGCTCCCGGGAGATATTGGCGTTGGGAGCAATGGGCTCGGGGTCCTCCTTGTCGATGGAAAAGCGGTAAATGACCTTGGTGTCCTTGGAGAAGCTCTGGTATCCCTCCGTGCCCTTGAGGACGGAGAAGTAGCTGTTGTTGAGGATAACGGCGTCCACCTGCCGGTTCAGCAGGGCGTCGGCCAGCTGGGTGAGGGTGCCGAAGCTGGCGGTCTTTACCTGGCCCATGCCGTCCTCAATGTGGGAGAGGGCGGCGTCGGTGTTTTCCCGGTCCAGGGTTTCCAGGATGCCGTAGGTATAGCCGAAGGTATCGTTGACGGTCTCGGCGGGGTCATCGGCCCGGACCACCACGCAGGTGGTGGTCTTGGCAGAGCCGCCGGAGGTGATATTGGACAGGAACTTCATAAGGGAGCCGGCGGCGGTGGAGGTGAAGATCATGGCGACGGACAGCACCAGCGCCACCACGGCGCAGATGAGCTTTCCGGCCACATTGCGGCGCACCGGCAGCTGCACAAAGGCATGCAGCCCGTTGAGAAGCACCAGCACCAGAATCAGCACAACGGTCAGCGCCGTGGTCAGCACACCGGCGCCAAGCACCCGCACCAGCAGGATCACGCTGCACACCAGCATGCACAGCAGGGCAAGCAGCCCGAACCAGTCGGCCAGGCCGCGGCTCCCACCCCGGGAGCCATAGTAGGATGAATAGGCATTTCTGCGACGTCTGCTCATGGGTTTTCTCCTTGTTTTTTCTCTATATCTTTTTGCGTGTGCCGCTCAGGGGAGCTGAGGCGTTTCGACGGACATGACCTGGCGGATGAGCTCCTTGGCGGTGTTGACGGTGTCCATATTGGGGCGCATGACCCAGGCGGCATCGCCCAGAGCATAGCAATACGAGGTATCACCGGAGCCGGAGACGGCGTAGCTGGTAACGTGCCAGCCGGACATATCCTTCATCTGCATCTGCACCAGGGCGGCGATGTCGTCGTAGCTGAGGCTGGTGAGAAAGGCGTCGGACAGGGAGGACAGCAGCGTCTGGTAATTTTTCAGCACGGCAGGGGAGGACGCCTTGCTGATGATGGCCTGGATGACGGCCATCTGGTTTTTGCCCCGCTGATTGTCGCCATCGGCAAAGGCATAGCGCTCACGGGAGAAGCACAGAGCCGCCTCACCGTTCAGGTGATTCACGCCCTCGGTGAAATCGTAGCCGCCCATGGAGAAGGCCTTTGTGGAATACACGTCTACGCCGCCCAGAGCGTCCACGATACGGGTGAGCCCGGCGAAATTGACACGCATGTAAAAGGACGTGTGGGTGCCGTACAGGTTATCCAGGGTCCGCATGGATTCGCCGGTGCCGTAGATCCCGGCGTGGGTCAGCTTGTCCAGCTGGCCGTTGTGGGCCAGGGGCAGGTAATAGTCCCGGGGGGTGTTCACCAGCAGGACCTGGCGGGTGGTGGGATTCACCACGGCCAGAATGTTCACGTCGCTGCGGCTGGTGATGCTGATGTCGCTGCTGCGGGCGTCGATGCCGCTGCAATAGACCACAAAGGGGTCCTTGGTCACATCCACCGGGGCATCGGCATCGGCAGGCGTAGGCTCCACGGCTTTGGTGGTGGTGTATTCATACAGGATGCGGGTGCGGTCGGAAAAGTCGGCGTAGCCCTCCTGCTCCTCCAGCAGGGGAATGTAGCCCTTGTTCAGCAGAATGGCGCCCACCTGATCGTCATACAGGGCGTCCGTCAGCAGGGCAGGGGAGGCGTAGGCCGTGTGGTGCGCCGAGCCCAGCTTCTCCTGAAGCTGTTGGAGCAGGGACTGGGTATTCTCCGTGTCCCGGTCCTCCAGAATACCCAGCAGATAGCCCTTGATGTCGTCAATGCTCCGGGCGGGGTCATCGGCATTGACGATGACGCAGGTAATGTCGGTTTCGGCAGATTTATCGGCGATGTCAGTAATGGCGTGCTGCACGGAGGTCAGGGCCGCCGCGCCGTAGATCATGGCGGCAGACAGCAGCAGGGCGATGACGCCGCAGACGATCTTGCCGCCGGTTTTGTTCCGGCGGGGGAGCTGGACCCAGCCATGAAGCCCGCTGAGCACCAGCAGAGCGCCGGAGGCCAGCAGCAGATGGCCTGTGGACAGGAACCGGGTGGAGATCAGACGAATCACCAGCACCGTGCTGCTGATCAGCAGCACGGCGAAGGCGGCCAGACCAAACCAATCCGCCCCGCTGCGGCGGGGGGAGGTGTTTTCAGTTGCCATAGCGTTTCTCCTTTGTGTTGGGATAAGTCGCCGGTGCGCCGCTTCGCAGAGCACACCCATTGTAATTTACATGGTAACAGTCTCCTAATTATATATCCTGCGGCGTCAAATTTCCATCCTTATTTGTAACAAAATTATGAATTTCCCCGTATTTACCAGGCGAGGATAGGTTCCCGGAGGGTAAAACGGTTGAAGCGGCAGAAAAAATGTGGTATGATGAGAGCAAGATACCGGCCCCGCTGCGGAACAGCGGGGCCGGCGAAACGAGGAGGAAACACACATGAAAGCAGCGCTTGTCATCATGGCGGCTGGGCTGGGCTCCCGCTATGGCGGAAATAAACAGGTTGACGGGGTTGGCCCCGGCGGCGAAATCCTCATGGAATACTCCATTCACGACGCTATTCGGGCAGGCTTCACCAAGATCGTATTCATCATCAAGGACGACATGGTGGACCTGATGCGCACGCTGTGCGGCGACCGCATTGCCGGCCTGACGGCCCGGGACGGGGAGCCGGTGGAGGTCTGCTATGCCGTGCAGGACTATTCCAGTCTGCCGGCGTTCTATACCGTGCCTGCCGGGCGCACCAAGCCCTTCGGCACCACCCACGCTGTGCTGTGCGCGCGGCCCTATGTCCAGGAGCCCTTCTGCGTTATCAATGCCGACGACTATTACGGCGTGGATGCGTACCGGGCCATCTATCAGGAGCTGGGCCGCCTGCCGCAGCAGGGAAAGGCCACCATGGTGGGTTATCTGCTGCGCAACACCGTCAGCGCCCACGGTACCGTGTCCCGTGGTGTATGCCACGTGGAGGATGGCCATCTGACAGGTATTCACGAGGTTCTGAAGATCCAGCTGTTCCCCGACGGCAGCATCGCCGACGTGGCCGACGGTCAGCGCCGGGAGCTGGCGGCAGATATGCCGGTGTCCATGAACTTCTGGGGCTTTATGCCGTCTATTTTCGACCAGATGGAGGAATATTTGGACGACTTCCTGCGGGCGCTGCCGCCAGAGGAGATCAAGGCGGAGTGCCTGCTGCCCAACATGGTGGGCGATCTGCTAAAAAAGGGACGTCTGTCCGTGTCCGTGCTGCATTCGGCGGACCGGTGGTTCGGTATGACGTATCACCAGGACCGGCAGGCCGTTGCCCGGGAGCTGGCAAGGCTTCACGAGAACGGAACATATCCCCCCACGCTGCGGAGCTGAAAAGGAGAATATTTTCATGTATACCACCGAAAAACAGGCGCCCGGGCGGCTGACAGGAAGAAAACGGAGCGGCCGGCGGTGGCTGCTGATCCCGGCGCTGTGTGCCGTGCTGATCCTGGCCGTGGTGCTGATCGTGGAGCTGGGGAAAAAGCCCCAGGTGCTGCCCGCCGAAACGCCTGCCACGCCGATTTCCCAGGAAAAGCATCAGGAGCCGGAGCCTACTCCGGAGCCGGTTCCGGAGCTTCTGACCCTGGTAAACCCCTGGAACCAGGTGCCGGAGGACTGGTCTGTGGACCTGGTGACCCTGTCCAACGGGATGGAGGTCGACAAGCGCTGCTATGACGCGCTGATGGAAATGATCGACGGGTGCTACGACGCAGGGCTGACGCCGGTGATCTGCTCCGCCTATCGGACACAGAATTTCCAGGAGACGCTTTATAATAATAAGGTATCGGAATGGATGGACCAGGGATACGGCCTGGAGGACGCCAAGGCCAAAGCCGGGCGCCAGGTGGCGGTGCCGGGCACCAGCGAGCATCAGCTGGGGTTGGCGGTGGACATTGTGGACGTCAGCTATCAGCTGCTGGACACCAATCAGGAGGACACTGACGTGCAGAAATGGCTGCTGGAAAACAGCTGGCGGTATGGATTCATCCTGCGGTATCCCACAGACAAGACGGATATTACGGGCATCGTGTATGAGCCGTGGCATTACCGCTATGTCGGCAAGGAATACGCCAAGGAGATCCATGAGAAAGGCGTGTGCCTGGAGCAGTATCTGGAGCAGCGGGGCAAGTAGAGTGAGGGGTATATGTAATTGAACAAAATAAAAATTTTGTTCAATTGAGAGCG
>OLWJ01000077.1_pt1 | contig 26033 bp, 14 predicted proteins | sample 1674291 | NCBI WGS metagenome assembly OLWJ01 (sample SAMEA103958159, study PRJEB25191) | human gut metagenome | biome: human-associated habitat [ENVO:00009003]; feature: intestine environment [ENVO:2100002]; material: feces | place: Germany | collected 2013/2015
AATATAACGAGGTGTGTGACCTTGCGCAAGTTGACCAATTTGGCTTTGTTGACCTTTATTATATTATATTGTTACTTTTTCTCCTTTTTCTCCTTTGGGGATGCAGAAGATTATACCAAAAATATAATCGAGCTGAGGTTCAAGGTGCGTTTCGACGTGGGCAAGTATTATTTATTTTTTTGGTTTCGTTCACAATAAAATATTTCTTAAACGGGATAATGCTCGTAACTTCTGTAGGGGCTCTTTTCATACCTTATGGTCTTGATATTATTTTCATAATCCCGATCTCTGTTTTTGTGAACCTGAAAATCGCACATCGAAAAATACATTGACCTTTAGGCGGGTGGTGGACAGTGGTATTGCCTTGGCTGTTGCCGGAGCGTGAACAGCCGGATACCTGCCTGTAAAAGCCTTGGATACAGGACAGGCTGCACCGGAATCGGATGCAGCCTGTCTTTGCGGAGGGCGGTTCGGGTGGAAATTCCCCGCCGTAGCCTTTTTCCGGCCTATTTCAGGAGTACGAACCGGTTTTCATAGGGTTTCAGCGCCAGCGAAGTGACGCTTCGGCCGTCCAGCGGACGCCCTGTCGCATCGGCCGCCGTAAAGGGCAGTTCGCGTCCCGAGCTGTCGAGCAGGGTAAGGGTGCCTGCCTGCCCGTCGGTTTCCCGCAGGTTGATCAGAATGTTCTCTCCGCTGGCTGCGGGGGTGCATGACGTGATCAGCACATGGCTGCATCCGCTGCGCAGGAATGAGCGGTCGCGGGTGTTGCCGTTGGCCTTCGTGGCGGCCGGCATGACGCGGGTGCAGAGCGGGATGCGTGCACTCCAGCCGAACTGCGATGCGGCCGTGTTCGAGGTGTCCCGGGTTGAGCTGATGACGAACCCGCACTTGAATTCCCCTTCCTGCGAAGCGCGGAAATTCGTCGTCCAGTAATTGTTCATCAGCCACGGGAAGACATGCGGCTTTTCATAGGTGCGGGGCTGACCATAGGGGTCGTCGAGCAGTTTCCCGAGCAGGTAGAGCGGTACCTCGCTGCCGCTTACGAGAATCTGGGCGTCGTCGTTGCGTGCCGCGACGAAATTCTGCACGGTGTTCCACGAGGCGCTCGTGCCGGGGATCTGGTCTTCGCCGGAACGGACTACGCCGCCCGGTACGTCGAACGTGAGTTTCGCATTTTCCAGCAGCCACGGCATGGCGACGTAGATCGCCGAAGGGTCGGTTTCGGGTTTGCGGATGAAATCGTAGCCGAGCTCCACGCGTTTCACGTCGTTATACAGGCGTACCTCGACCTGCACGCCGAATTTTTCGTCGCATCCCTCGGCTTTGCCCGTGAAGCGGACGCTCTGGTAAATATCGCCCGACGTTACGCCCGGGCAGTGCACGTCGGAGAGCGAAGAGCGCCGGTAATTGTCGAATACTTTGCGTTCCATTTGGCGGCGGTCGCCGTTGAGCGATTCATAGACGAAAGCCCCCAGCTTCCATTCCGAGTCCGGGTCGACCATCTCCCGTCCCAGCTCCTTGTCGTAGAGCGAGGCGATCGTCCCCGAAGCCGGGTCGAAGACGATCCTGTAGAAATCGTTTTCGAGGCTGTTGTCCCGGAGTTCCGTGCGGCGGGGTGCCGCGGCCTTGCCGTCGCCGAGTACGATTTCGAAGGTCTTGTAACCCATGGCGGGGATTCCTTCCGCCCAGATGGCGTAATAGCGTCCTTCGCGGCGCGAGCGGATGGGCTGTACGCGCAGGGCTTTCCCGGCTGCATCGACGATCCGGAACTCGCGGTCGGCCGGGATCAGTTCGAAGTCTATGTAGACTGTCGCCAGTTCCGAGCGTTCCCAGCCGAGCGGGTTGAAGAACGTGAGCGTCGGGTGCGTCGAGCGGTAGAGGGCGCCTTGCAGGCGGCCTATGGCATCTTCATAGAGCAGTTGGGTGCTTTTGAGCGCCTCCCATACGTAGGAGCCCTTTTCAGCCCATTGTACCTGTGAATTTTCGCATCCGGGATTCCAGATGCTTTCCGCTGCCCCGAAGGTGTGCTCGTCGTAGAAGAGCAGGTTTTCGTGGATGCGGCGCAGTTCTTCGTGTGTCCCGCCGCTCTGGCCTGTCCCCTCCATTCGGGCCATCGAGAGCATCGCTTCGATGGCGACCAGGTCGGATTGCGTTTTGCGTGAGGCCGCCGTCTCGCGTGCCGCCGACCCGAACCCGTCCGTCCACCAGTCGGGGTAGGCGGCCCGGTATACGGGCAGCTTGTCGCCGTACTGGGAGTCGATGCGCCCGAGGAATTCGTGTGCCGTGGCGCTGCGTAGCTTCGGCCAGGCGTAGCGTTCGTTCCATGCGCGGATCAGGTCGCACTCGCGCATCGACGGGGGCGAGTTGTCGGTCAGGTATCCCGAGTATTGCACGGCGATGACCGGGAACGGGTAACCCGTGCGTTTGAGGTTGCGGATGTACCCGAATACGCCGTCTTCCAGGCGGGCCATATCGCCCGTGTGGATGCCCCACGAGTTCCCGGTATGGTAATGGTCGCTGCGGAACATCAGCATTCCTTTGCCCGACGGGGACTCCCAGCGGTAGAGTGTCGGACGGTCGAACGGGACGAGGGCGCGGTGGTTGTTCGACCCGATCGAAAAATATTTCACGCCCAGGTCGGGCAGGTAATCCGCCAGGCACCATGCGATGCCGTTCACGTCGTTCTGCATGGCTGTTTCGACCGGCAGCCCCAATTCCCGGAATCGGGCCACGGGCTCGAGGAACGTCTTGTAATTGTTCTCGCCCGACAGCTCGGACATGTTGAAGAACATGGCCGTCACCTCGATCTGCCCTGCCTTGACGTACCTGATGAATTTGTCCACCTGTGCCTTGGGACGTATGCGCAACCATTCGCGTACGGGCCACGAGGCTTCGCATGTCCAGCGGAACTTTGCGTCGTCCGGGTAGTCGGCCGTCAGGTCGCAGTATTCCACGGCATAGTCGATATAGCGCAGGTGCTCGGTGAGTATTTCGGTCTGCGGTTTGGTATAGCCGATGTCCGTGTGCGTGTGCTGCACCAGGTAGACGGTGTATTTGTCCGCCGGGGCGATTTCCACCGCCGCCGACAGGGCTTTCCCGCGGTTGGGATGCACTTCGAAATCCACCGTGCGGCCTTCGTACCCTTCGGGAATGTTGACCTCGACGGTGTTTATCCCGCGAGACAGTGTGACCGTCCCGCCCGGTTTGCCGTCGTAGTTCCATCCGGCACGCTGGGGCTTGCCCCAGTTGACGAGGGTCAGCGTCACCGGGTGCAGCAGCTCCCCTTCGGCGGGGCCGTAAATCAGCCCCGGCTGCGAGTGGCTTCCGATGAGTGCGATGCCGTCGCCGGGGCGTGTGCATTTCATGCTGCGGTCGGCTTCGAGGACGATGGCGTCCCAGACGAGCCAGCTGCCGCCGGCATTGCGGATCGTGAGGAGGTTTTCCCCGGCGCCGAATGTCCCGGCCGGCAATAGGGTCTCGATCGCAAGGCCGCGTGCCGAGGTGCGTTTGGTATCCGGGTAGTTGATGTCGTCCCCGGCAGGCGCCTGCACCGAGGTGCGGAACCCGCCTGCGGAGATTTCGATCGTCGGGGGTGACGAGGCCTGCGATTCGACCAGGTAGAGTGTCAGCCGCATCTCCGCCCGGGAGGCTTGCGCATCGGCCCCGAAGCGGATCAGCAGCGATCCGTTGCCGTTGCCGGCCCATCCGTCCTGGGGCCCGGGCAGGATATAGGGGATCTCTCCCGGTGTGCTGCGCCCTACGTCGTACGCGGCCGCCGCGCCGGGGAACCGGCCCAGAAGGTCGGAATACGCGCCGTCGTACAACGCGAACTCGGCGGCCGAACCGTCTTTGCGGCCGATTTCCCATACGGGCCGGTAGGGTGTTGCCGACAGGCTGCCCCATAGCAGGGCCGCCAATACGGCGAGGATGGAATGCTTGTGTCTTTTCATATCGGAATTTTTGGGTTATTCGGGGTCAGTCCATTTTACGTCGGTCATTTTTGCCACATGCCTGCCGGTCATGTCGGTGATCTCCGAGCCGACGTTGAGCGTCAGCGGCCAGTAGGCTTTCAGCCCTTCCTCAGTCCCGGAGAAGTCGCATGCCACATCGGCTGCGGCCTCGGCCTCGGTGCGGACGTCCGCCCAGATCGAAACGTGCTGGATGTTGCCGCGCATGTAGCGGTTCGAGTAGGAGGGGGCGGTGCCCAGTTGCAGGTTGCAGGTCGGCTCCACGATGGCCTTGCCGCACGCGAAGCTCTTTACCAGCCGTCCGTCCAGATAGAAGTGCATCTTGTCGTTGGCCTTGTACGTGGCTGTGATGTGGTACCACTTGTTCAGCTCGATCGTGCAGCAGGTGCCGCCCTTCCAGCTCCCGTCGTTGACGTAGAACTGCAGGTTCGCGCCGTTGTTGCGGATCATGATGGCACCCTTGCCCTGCTCGCACGAGATGACGTTCTGGTCGCCCGCTGCGAATTCGTCGAAACGTATTTTCATCTCCCAAGTCAGCTCTTCCGTGAGATCCCAGTCGCCTGCGGGCCCGAGGTTCATCTTCGACCCGGCGTTGAAATAGGGGATTCCGGCCTTGACGATGTTCTCCCGGAAGGCTTTTATCGCTTCTTCGAGCTGTTTGCAGGCGTTCCGGTAGCCTTCGTCCCGCGAGGTGTTGTGCATGATGTAATAGGCCTGGTCGATGCGGGCCTGCAATGCCTTCTTCGATCCGGGGGCCGTGTCGCCCTCTTCGATCCCTTCCGTCGACTCTTCGACGAGCGATTCCGCCTGGCGGATCAATGCCATGAGCGTCTGATGTGCTTCGGAATAGTCGTCGTCGCTGCATGCGCATAACACCAGTGCCGCGCAGAGGAAGGCTGCGAATTTTTTCAGTATGGTTTTCATGGTCGTTTACTGCATTAGGTGTTTAATATCCTTCGTTTTGTCCCAGGGTTCTCCAGTCGGGCATACCGTCGAACTGCGTCTGCGGGATGGGGCGTACGACGTGGTACTCCTTGATGTTGTCCTTTGCGTCGGGGTTGTAGATCCTCACCTGGTCGATGAGCCTGCCGAAGCGTTTCAGGTCGAGCCGCCGCTGCCACTCGCCGAAGAGCTCGCGGGCGCGTTCCTCGAGGATGAAATCGAGCGTCATGTCCTCTTCGGTGACCTTCATGGCCTCTTCGTATTCGGGCTTTTCGTGGTTGACGGCGCGTTTGCGCAGCTGGGTTATGTCCTCGGCGGCACCCTTCAGGTCGCGGTTCTCCGTGCTCCGGATACGCGCCTCGGCACGGATCAGGTAAAGTTCGCCCAGCCGGATCACAGGGTAGCTGCGATCCGACAGCTCCGACATGTTGCCCGGCCGGGTGTGGTCGTAGAACTTGGTCATGCCGATGAACGTCCAGCGATCCTGCGGGATGCCGTCGGCGTCGAACATGTCGTTGCGGTCGAATACCGTGAAGGTCTTCTCCATGCGCTTGTGTTCCTCGACGGGCAGCACGTCGGGGCAGAGGTAGAGCGCCGTGTCGATGTATTCGCGCCACTGGTTGAGCGGGAAGGCCGAACGGTCGTCGGCCGGGTCGTTGTAATACCATACCCATTGGTGCAGGTCGCTCCAGCGTTTGTCGGCGTCGCGGTCGAACAGATCCATGAAGTAGGTCGAGGGGATCGCCTGGCAGCCGCCGTAGCCCGTCCATTTGAGCATGGTCTGCACGCCCGGGAAACGGTCGATATACATGGCATACCACGACCAGTAGCCGTTGGCCTGGCGGAAGGCGTCGTCCTCGGTGAATTCCGTCGTCCAGATGAATTCGTTGTTAGTCTTGTCGTCGGCCCACAGGTCTTTGAGCGAGGGGCAGAGCTCCAGCCCGTAGTGGCCGATCACCTGCGATGCCATGTCTGCGGCCTCGTCCCACTGTTCGTTGTAAAGGTACATGCGTGCGAGCAGCGCCTTGGCTGCGGGCATGTCGATGCGCCCCGATTCCGTGGTGCGCGTGTCGGGGAAGAGCCCGATGGCCGTCTCGAGTGCGCCGATGATCTCTTCGTAGAACTTCGCGCGGGGCGAACGGCGGGCTTCGGTGCCCTCGGTCTCGTCGGTTGTCATCGGCAGGTAGCTGTCGCCCCACGTCTCGGTGACGATCCACAGGAACAGGGCCCGCATGACATACATCTCCGCTTTGAACTGGCTCTTTTCGTCTTCGTCGGCAAAGGGCGTCTGGTCGATCGTTTCGAAGAACAGGTTGATGTTGAACAGCGCTTTGTAGCAGTGGTTCCACAGCCATGCCACATTGCCGTTGGTGGCGTCGAGCCCGTAGTAGTCGCACAGGCCCACATCGCCCTGGTTCTTGCCGCGCAGGTAGATGTCCGTCCCCAGCTCGGTCATCAGCGGCCACTGTCCGTCGCCGCCGTAGAGGTTGTTGATCTTGGTGTAGCTCTGGTATACCAGCGCCTTGATGCCGTTTTCCTCCTTGAATATCTCGGTCGTCGACCCGTAGGTTTCTTCTTCGAGGAAGCTCTGGCATCCGGTCAGCCCTATCGTAAGTGCCGCCGCAAACAGGATGAATATCTTTTTCATGGTCTGGTTTTCGGATTTTAAGTTAGAACTGGACATTCGCGCCGAAGATATAGAACGACTCCCACCACGAGATGCCGCCCGTGTTCTGGAACTGGCTGTAACGCCACGGGGTGTTCATGGTCACATAGAAGCGCGTCTTCTTTACCACGCGCCCCATCCATGCCCGGGGCAGGGTGTAGCCGAGCGTGATGTTGCGGATGTTCACGTAGCTGTTCTTGTAGTAGCCCGTGGCGTCGAGGTATTTGATCGACTGTCCTTCGACTGGGCGTGGATGTCGGTTGGAAGGTTTTTCGGGTGTCCAATAGTCGATCTTGTAGGTGTTCCAGCGTCCGAGCTGGTTCGCCCATTCGCTCGTGCTGCGGCCGTCGTGGGCCAGCGAGCCGAACTCGCCGTATACGTCGACCGAGAAGTCGATGTTCTTCCACTCCGCATTGATCTGCAGGCCGCCGACCCAGTCGGGGCGTGTCGTGCCGAGGATCGTGCGGTCGTTGCCGTCGATCTTGCCGTTGCCGTCCAGGTCGGCGACCTTGACCTCGCCGGGTTTCTGTCCGTAGATCGCAGCCAGGTCGGCTTCGTTTTCCTGCCAGATGCCTACCTGTTTGTAATTATAGTGTACGCCGTTGACCGGATAGCCTACGAACAGGCCGTTGTTGATGTCTTCCTTCATCTTGGGATCCTGCAGGCGTACCAGCTCCTCCTTGTTGCGGTAATACGAGAGGTTCACCCCCAGGTGGAAGTCCTTCGTTTCCACGGGGACGGTCGAGAGGCTTACCTCCCAGCCGCGGTTGCGGGTGTCGCCGATGTTCGTCCACGCCCGGTTGAAGCCCGAAGTATAGGGCAGCACCTTGAGGTAGAGCAGGTCGTAGCTCTTCGAATCGTAATAGTCGATCGTGCCGTGGATACGTCCCTTGAGGAACCCGAAGTCGAGGCCGATGTCGAGCATCTTGTTGCGCTCCCACTCCAGGTCGGGCGTCGGGCGGGTTTCGGGCTCCAGCCCCGGGCGGTGCAGCTCACCGCCGTTGAAATTGGCGTATTTGCCGTGCAGCGTACCTGCCGTGGCATAGGCCGCGATCGAGTAATTGCCCGTCATGCCGTACGAGGCGCGCAGCTTGAGGTTCGAAATCCATTCCACGTCCTTGAGGAAGGGCTCTTCCGAGATGCGCCACGCGATGGCCCCCGAAGGGAAGAAGGCCCATTTGTGCCCCGGCGAGAGCTGCGACGCACCGTCCTCGCGGAACGACGCGGTGATGATGTACCGGTCGTCGTAGGAGTATTGCACGCGCCCGACGACCGAAACCATCTGGCTGCGGACGAAGCCCGAGGACAGGCTTTTCGAATCGGTCAGGCGCCCCATGTTGTACCACAGGTAGGCGGGCGATTCCTGGTCTTTGCCCGACATCGAGGCATTGACCGTCTGGCGGTTCTGCATTTCATAGACGGCCGTCAGGTCGATGTTGTGCCTGCCGAATTGACGTTTGTAGTTGAGCACGTTGTTCCAGACCCAGTCGGCCTTGCGGTTGTTGTGCATGAAGGCCACGTTGCGCTCGTCGGTATACGATACCGAGCGGTTGTCGTAGTAATAGCCTCGCGACGAGAAGGCGGGGCTGTATGCGAAGTTGGTATTGAACGTGAGCCCCTTCGCCAGGTCGATCTGGGCGAAGAAGCGCAGGAAGAGTTTCCACTCCTCGGTCTTGTCCTTATATACGTCGTCGCTCTCGTTCATGTAGGGGTTCTTCACGAACGGGTCGCCGAAGGGGTAGACGTTGTAGCTGCCGTCCTCGTTGCGGGTCTGCGTGAGCGGGGACATGTGCAGGAACTGGTTGAACATATCCGGCTTGTCGTTCTTGACGATGTAGTATGCGCGGCTCGAAAGTCCTACCTTGAGGAACGGCAGCACCTTGTGCGAGAGGTCTGCGGTCAGGTAAAAGTGGTCGTGCCCCGCGTTTTTGTAGCGGCTGTCTTCGTTCTTGTAGTTGAATGCGATTTTGTAGGCGCTTTTGTCCGTTGCCGCCGAAATGGTCAGCGAGTGGCTTGTCCACAGGCGTTTCTTGTTGAAATACTTTCCCATCCAGTCATTGTCGACCTTGCCCATGTTGGCCAGTTCGATCCCGAAAAACGCCTTTGCGTCGTCGGCTTCGCTGTGCCAGGTGCCTGCCGCGCGGCTCGCCTCGCGCTGGAATGCGATGTATTCGTCGGCGTCCATTACGTCGAGCGACCCCCAGTTGTTGACGCCTGCACCCACGAACCCGTCGTAGGTTACCGTCGTCTTGCCCTGTCTGGCCTGTTTGGTCGTAATCAGGATAACGCCGTTGGCGCCGCGGGCGCCGTAGATGGCCGTCGAGGACGCGTCTTTCAGCACGTCGATCGACTCGATGTCCCCGGGGTTGATCGAGGCCAGCGTTTCGTCGTAGGGAATGCCGTCGAGGATGATCAGCGGGTCGTTGCTGGCATTGCGCGAGCGGGTGCCGCGTATGCGGATCGAACCCCCGTCCATTCGGATCCCGGCGATCCCGGTCAATGCCGTGGTGATGTTGTAGGCGGGGATACGCTCGATACGGTCTGCCGAGATCGAGCTGACGGAACCTGTGATGTCCTTGCGTTTCATCGTCGTATAGCCGGTCACGACGACATCCTCCAGTCCGATCATGTCCTCCGACAGGACTACGTCCACCGAAGTGCGCCCGGCTCCTACCTTGACGGTCTGCGGCAGCATACCGAGGAACGATATTTCCAGCAGGTCACCGTCTTCCACCCCTTCGAGTGCATAGTGTCCCGCGTTGTCGGTCAGCGTGCCGCGGGACGATCCTTTTATTACGACCGAAGCGCCCGCAACGGCTGCCCCGTGCGTGTCCTCGACGATGCCGGATACCGTACGCCGGATTCCCCCCCCCTTGTATCCTGGGGGCTGATGGTTACTGTTGCGGAACTTTCTGCGGTCGCATTTGCCGCCGCCGGCAACATCAGGGCCGACAGCACCAGGACAAAACCGCCTCTCATAATGCCCGATAGCCTGTGCCGGGGACGCCGGCCGGCCTGGATGATTGGATAGAAACGTTGCATGGTTCAGTAGTTTAGGTTAGTGTGGTTTGGGTTGGACGATTAATATTTGAACATTTTTAATAATGTATGAACATTAATGCCTACTGCAAATTTATACATAGATTTTTAAAATGCAACTTTTTTCGGCTCTTTTTTAATGATAATTTGTCAACGGCCGCCGGATATCCCTTTTCCGGTGGATTCTCGGTATCTCTGTGGATAATACCTGTTTGCCTGCATGTTTTTTGCCGGAACGGGGCGGAGCCGGTTCCGGATCGTTCCCTGATTCCCTCTGCCGGGGGCCGTTGCTGTGCCGGAGCTCCGGCGCCTGATAGTCGCTGTTTGTATGTACATGAAATCTTCCTTTAAGCGCGATGCTGCCGCCTGCCCGGCGGATTGCTGCCCGCCCGCCGCCTGCTTTCTGCCGGGGGCCGCCCGCCGCCCGTCGCCTGCTGCCTGCTTTCTGCTGTGTGCCGCCCGCTGCCCGCCGCCTGTCGTCTGTCGTCTGTCCGGCAGGTTGCCCCCGCCTGCCGGTTCGCGTGGCGGGCGGCGTTGTCTGGCATTTCTGGCATTGCGGCACCCGCATTGTTCCCGGCTCCTTCCTGCTGTTCCTGCCTCTTCCTGTTGCTCCCGGCTTTTTCGTGTTGTTCCCCCCCCCTCCCCCGGGCGGGGACGCCCCGAAAAAGTAACGGCGCATCCGTTGTCCGGATGCGCCGCCGATAGGGAATATGCCTGCCGCTATTCGGGGAGTTTCCCGGTTCCCCAGCGAGTGTTGGGCTTGGGCCCCAGCCATAGCTCGAGCAGGCCGCCGCGTGCGAATTCTTCGTGAGGGAACCAGAAGTTGTTGAGCACCCGGCCGTTGAGGCGTGCGCGTTGGATATAACAGTTCTTGTCCGAATTGCCGTAGGTGCGGATGACGAACCGGTCGGAACGGTCGGCCGGGTAATAACGCTTGTCGAGACGGATCGACACCTCATCGAAGACCGGCGAGGTGATCTCGTATACGGGGCGGGCAGCGGCCGTGCCCCGCGTACTGAACAACCCGATCGACATCAGTGCGCTCACGCCGCCCATTTGCCCCTGGTCTTCGTCGTGCCCGCCATACCCCCGGTCGGGCGTGGTGCCCCCGTAAGCCTGTTCGTTCACCCGGCGAACCCAGTATTGCGTGAGCCAGGGTTTCCCGCCCCAGCTGAATACGTGCGCGTTGGAGCATCCGGGCTGGTTGGCGTAGCTGACGTAGCCTTGTCCGTAGCCGAACACGAAATCCTGCGGCGCGGCCTGCTCGAATGCATAATTGAGCTTCCCGCAGAATTTGTCATAACCGCCCATGAGCGTTGCGAGGGTCGGTAGTTCGTGCGATACGCCCCAGGTGGCCTGCCAGGCATTGGCCTCGATCCAGCCGGTGCCCCTGAGCGGATCGTCGTGCAGCCATTGGCCCTGCTCGTCCTTGGGGAAGAGCAACTGCTGGTCGGGGCGGTATAGCTTGCGCCATCCGTGGGATCGGTTGCCGAAGTAGGCGGCCTCATCCTCCAGTCCCAAACGCACGGCCATTTGTGCGAGCGCCCAATCCTGGAAGTTCGACTCGATCGTCATCCCGGCGTTTTTCGGCTGGTAGCCGTGTTCGAGGTAAAATTCCCCGATTCCCTGCATGCCGCCCGGCATATGGTTGCGTTGCATCGTCCGGAAAGCGTGCATCGGGTCGCATTTGCGCATCAGCCCTTTGTTATAGGCCGAGACGATGAGCGGCGTGGCCGGACATCCGGACATGATGTAGGTATATCCTCCGGCGCAGGGCCCCCGGGGAATCAGCCCGCCGTTGTCGGCATAGCGGATGAGCGAGGCCGACATTTCGTCGGGCATTTCGGGCCATCCCAGCCCCCACAGGACGTTGAGGTTCCACTGCGTGAGCCAGAAGGCGTCGGAATTATACATGTGATGCACGACGCGGCCTGCCGCATCGCGCGGGAGCGTGCGGGTCTTGACCCGGATGTTGCGCGTGAAGGAGCCGGCGCGCTGGCCGTCCGTCAGGTCGGGGTATTCGCCGTTCACATCGTCGATCTTGTGGCGGCCCAGCAGGACATGCCACAGGTCGGTGTAGAATTTTGTCCGTTGTTGCTGCGTGCCGCCTTTTACCTCGATGCGTCCCAGCCATTCGTTCCATTCGTCCTGTGCCGCGCGGCGCACGGCGTCGAAGTCCCAGGTCGTGGCGTCATGCGTGAGGTTCTCCCGTGCATTTTCCGTACTGACGTACGATACGGCCGTGCGGACATGGATGCGGTCGCCCGTACGGACACCGTAATGTGCCGCGACGCCCGATGTGGGGGAGTCCAGGTAGCTCAGCGCTTCGCGCGGGTGGCGCCTGGTGATTTCGGAGGAGCCTTCGAGCGAGTCGATTCCGGAATAACGGCGTGTGCCGACCCATCCGTCGAGCCGGTCGAACGGCCGGTCGAAACGGACGACGAAGTAAACCCTGACGTTCTCGGGGCCGCCCCAGTGGCGGCCGTAGGTGTCGAAGCTGCCCTCGATTTCGTGCTCTCCGACCCGCTGCACGCGGGCGTTGCACATGGTCGTCGACGCCAGATAGCCGCCCAGGTTCAGGAGTATGCCGGCTTCGGCGTCCCGGGTGAAGGTCAGGCGGTAGAACCCCGTGCGGTCAGTGGCCGTCTGCTCGACCCAGATGCCGTAATCCTCCAGGAAGAGACGGTGGTAACCCGGCTGGGCGATTTCGCCCTCGTGCCGGAAGTGCGATTTCCAGTGCCCTTCGCCGAGGGTGGGATCGACGTTGCCGGTCGTCGGCATGAGCGTAAGCCCGGCCAGCACCCAGTTGTGTATCTGCGGGAAGCCGAGCACCTCGGTCGAATTGTAGTTGTAGCCCCCGCCGTACTGGTTGCGGTTGCGGGTCAGCGGTGCGGCGCCGATCATGCCGAACGGCTGGTTGCCCGTGATGAAGAAGAAATAGCGCCCCTTGGTCGTTTCGATGAACGGGTCGACCTGCGAGACGAAATCGCCTCCGGCCTCGGCGGGCGGGAATGCCTCGATCTCGGAGAGCCCGACATGGGAACCCACGGCGTCGTTGACCTCGAATTTCACCCATCTGACCCGTTTGGGCGCGAATTCCACGACCTTGGGCGCCCCGTTGTCCGGGATCCCGACTACTCCGATACGTGTACCGTCGCTGAAAAAGAGGTCGCCGCCTGCCGTATGCGCATCGCCCGTCGGCCGGTCGTAGAGGACGATGCGCGAGAGGGTGACCTCCTCGTCCCAGTCGAGCCGGATCCAGGGGTAGGGTAATTGCTGCCAGTAGGGCATCTGCGCTGCCGATACCCATTCGCCCGCATTGTCGAGGCGGATGTAGCCGTCGTTGACTTTCGAGGCATCGCCGTCGGCATTGAGCGACGACGATGCCGTGGCGCGGGCTTTCGGGGCGATATTGTAGGTGCCGCCGAGTGCCGGGAACGAGATTCCCGCCACGCAAAACAGGGTTAACAGCTCTTTTTTCATCGCGATGTGCTTACGTTAAGGTTCGTATTGCATGAATATACGAATAATATCGTCTCGCCGGTTCCTTTTCCGGCCCGCAGCCCGGGAATATACCCGTTATTTCATAAAAGCCTTCACGACCATGATCTCGCGCCCCGAGGTGTTGACGATGCGGTAGGAGCCTGCCGCCGCCGAAATTACCAGCGTTTCGGCATAGCTCAGACGGAAGCGGCTGCCGCCCGCGGTTTCGACCTCGGCGCTTTCGCCCTCGACCAGGTTCAGGACATGGCATTTTCCCTGCGTTGCGACCTCCACCGAGGTGTTGAGCTTGTAACGGTGCACGTCGTAGGAGTGGTTGCGGTGCGTGGGCAGGTGCCACAGTTCCCAGTCCGCCCCCTTGTCGAGCAGCGCGGGGTGCGACACCAGCTCACGTTTCACGGTTTCGCCCTTGCGGTCGAAGCAGAGGTTCTCCATTGCGCGGCGGATGTTCAGCGGGCGCGGTTTCCCGTCGAGGTCGAGCGCCAGCCAGTCGTACATCTTGAATGTGAAGATGTAAGGCGTGGTGCTGATCTCCAGCACGAGGTTGTTGCGTCCCGAGCTGTGGAGCGTGCCCGGCGGTATGAGGAACAGGTCGTGCCGCGCCGACTGTTCGGCGTTGATGTAGCGCGGCACGTCGAGTTCCGTGCCTTTTTCGAAGCTTTCGGTCAGCGCCCGTTCGAACTTCGCAGGGTCGATATCCTCTTTGAACCCGAGGTATACGACCGACCCGGGTGCCGTGTCGAGGATATAGTAAGTCTCCTCCTGAGTCAGTACCTCGCCGAAATTCTTGCGGATATATTCCCGCTGCGGGTGGCACTGGATCGAAAGGTTGCCGCCGTCGAAGTTGTCGAGGTAGTCCATGCGGATCGGGAATTCGTCGCCGTATGCGTCGTAGCACGCGCTGCCGACGACCTGCTCGCCGCCCTGGAACATCACCATGTCGAACGACACTTCGAGCATCTTGCCGCCGCTGCCGAAGATCAGCCCGTTTTCCGGTACGATCAGCTCGAACGACCATGCGTAGTTGGGCACGTCGTGGGGCAGTGCGCCGATGTGTTCGCGGATCCATTGGCCTCCCCACGCCCCGGGTTCGAACCACGGCCGGACGCGGAATCCGTTTGCGGCGAGGTGCTCCAGGCCGCGGCGCAGGTCGGTGCCCTCGGCCCAGGTGATCTCCCCTTCGCGCTGCCCGTCGACGATTATGCCGATGCGGGGCAGCAGCTCCTTCTTGTGGCGGTTCAGTACGACCCAGTCGACGAAATAGAACCGCTTGTACATCTTTTTCGGGGGTTCGGGCTGCGTGGCCCCCAGGTTGGCGATGCTGCCCGCACGCGAGCGGAACTGGATCTCGTTCTTCGGGATGTCGATATAGACCAACTCGCCCTGCCAGCCGGCCAGCGCGGCGCCGGTGCCGACGAGTATGTTCATCTCCGCCTCGGGGTCGGGTGCGATCGCCCGCAGTTTTTCCCCGTCGAAGAACTCCTCCAGCCGCAGCGGGGTGCGGAAGCCGAAGATCGGGTCGTCGCCGCCCAGATAGGGGGTGACCAGGCGTTCGATCTCCTCCTGCGGCCGCAGGGCCGCGTCGACGCTCCACCACACGGGGCGGATGCCCAGCTGCGTGAGCGCACGGTTCAGCTCCTGCCGGAAGAGGTCGAAGCGTACGCCGACATAGCCGTCGACGACAACCTGCTTCTGCCCGGCCAGCCGCCGTGCCAGCGACGTGTAGTCGCAGAAAATCTTATCCGGCCCGAGGTCATGTGTCGGGTAGATGTCGTATTGGTTTTTTCCGGTTTCCGGTTTGCATACCGGAAGTGGGTTCTGTGTTGTTTTCCTTAAAAGAGACATGACTATTGTTTGGTTATATGAATAACGATGCTGCGCCGATCAGGGCGGCATGGTCGGGCCGGGCCGGGAGCCCTATCCTGATCCGGTGGCCGTCGGCTTCGAGCCGGCGTTCCATGGCGGGCCCGAACAGCGGGTAGGCCCGCGAGATATTCCCGCCGAGCACCAGCATGTCGGCGCGGAAGCGTTCCGCCACGGGGGCTGCGAATGCCGCCAGCCGCTCCCCGTATTCGTCGAACAGGCGCCGTGCCGCGGGGTCTTCCGCATGGCGTTCGGCAGCTTCGCGTGCGCCGCTTATCTCCTGCCCGGTCAGCTCCCGGTAGCGGCCGCATACCCAGCGGGTCGAGAAGGCCTCGTCGACGATGCCCCCTTCGAACGGCAGGCAGTATACCCAGCCGTTGGCGGGCACCTCGTCGCCCGAGGTCACCAGCCTGCGGCCGGCCACGAAGCCCGACCCGACGCCCGTGCCGAGCGTCAGCGCCACTACGCGTTCGGCGCCATCCGCGACCCCGCCGAGGCATTCGCCCAGCGCGAAGGCCGCCGCGTCGTTGACATAGCGGAACTCCTCCGTGCCGCACTCCCGCAGCAGCGGGTAGAGCGTCGCCGCGACGTCGAGCCCGTAGATGCGCTCGAACTTCCGCACGCCCCGGATCAGCGAAATGCCCCGCTCGTAGTCGAACGGCCCGGGGAAGGCGAAGCCTGCGCACCGGATGCGTCCGATGCCCGATGCCGCGGCCGTGCGCCGGATGTTCGCGGCCCAGGCCCCGGCGATCGTGCGGGCCCCGGCCGCCGCGTCGACTTTGTCCGTGTGCGGTTCCCCGCACAGTTGCCCCGTGGCGAGGTCTACCACCGCCGAGCAGACATGGCTGCCGCCGATGTCCACGCCCAGGGCGTAGCGATTATGTGCCGATTGTGCCATGACGGTATATTTTTCGTAGTTATTTGTTCAGCCGGGTGTTGGGCTCCGCGGCGAGGTTCACCCGCAGCGTGCCGCCGCCGACCACTTCAGCGAAGGGAAGCTGTACGCTCTGCAAGGGTTTGCCGTCCAGTTCCAGCGAACCGATATAGTAATTCTCCGGCGTGTTGCCCGTCGTTTCGATCACGAACTCCTTGCCCGTGTAGTAATCGGGGTTGAGGCGGATCGTCACCTTGTCGAACAGGGGGCTGCCGATCTGGAACGTCGGGTCGGGGGCGGTGAGCCCCTTCGCGTCGAAGAGCCCCATCGAGGCCATGACGTACCATGCCCCCAGCTGTCCCTGGTCTTCGTCCTGCCCGTAGCCGTAGCCGTGGATTTCCTCCGTGCCGTAGAATTCGTTGCAGATCGTGCGCATCCATTTCTGCGAGAGCCACGGTTTGCCCGAGAAGTTGAACAGCGCCGAGATGTGGAGGTTCGGTTGGTTGCCGTGGTTGTAATAGGCATGGACTCCCGCAAAGGCATTGATCGTCTTGCCGCCGCCGAAGACGCTCTCGCGCGAGATGAGGAACGTGCTGTCGAGGCGGTTGTTGAACTCCTCGCGGCCGACCATCTCGACCAGCCGGTCGATGTCGTGGGGCACGTAGTAGGTGTACTGCACGGCATTGCCCTCCTGGAATCCGGCCCATGCCGCATAGGGGTCGAAGTCGGCGATGAATTCACCGCTGCGATCCCGCGGCCGGATGTACTTGGTTTCGGGGTCGAAAAGCAGCTCCCACCCGCCCGAGAGCTTCTTGAGCTGCTCGTAATCGGCCTCATGGCCCAACTGGCGGGCCATCTGCGCGACGGCATAGGCGCTGAACGAGTATTCGAGCGTATGCGATGCCGCGAATCCCGAGCCGTCGGGCGTGGTTTGCATGCCCAGTTCGGGCAGGTAGGGCGAATAGCCCTGACTGACGAATTTCCCCACGTCCAGTTTGCCCGCGCCGGCCGGGCGGCCTTCGCTGCCCAGCTCGTTCTTGCGGGCAGCCTGGTAGCCCAGCGCCACGTCGAAGTTGCGGATGCCGCAGTTGTAGGCCGCGGCAATGGCGAGCCCCGTGAAGTTGGTGCCTACGCCTGAGACGTACTTGCTGCATGCGATGCCGTCGCCGAGCCATCCGGCGTCCTTGTAGACCAGCAGCTGGCTCGCCACCCAGTCGGCATAGTATTCGGGATAGGCGATGCTCCATAGCTGCGTGAGGTTCCAGTAGGCGCCCCAGATCGCATCGGTATTGTAATAGTCGTGCACCGGCCTGCCCGCACCGTCGAGGGCAATTTGTCCGACCGTGCCGTCGTTGGCCGGATAGGCCCCGTTCACGTCGTTGGCCAGGCCGCGTCCCAGCAGGGCGTGGAACAGCCCCGTGTAGAACTTCACGCGGTCATCGTGCAGGCCACCCTCGACGCGAAGCCGGCCCAGCGCCTCTTCCCACGTGTCGTTCGCCTCGCGGCGCACCCGGTCGAAATCTTTCCTGGCAGCCTCCTTTTCGAGGTTCAGCCGCGCGTTCTCCACCGACGTGTACGACAGGCCGATCTTCAGCCCCACCTGCTGACGCTCGCGGGTGTCGAAACGCAGGTAGAGCCCTGCTCCGGCGCCTGTGCGGCTGCGCTTCCCCGCGAAGGTTTGCTCGCCGCTGAACGCGCCCCAGGCCGCAGGCTCGGCGTCGAGTACGGCGCTGAAATACATTGTCACCGTGGCGCCTTTCTGGTAAATGTCGACATAGGCGGGCTCGGTCACCACCCAGCCCTCGATACGTCCGTCGTCGGTGTAGGTCACCGACGCGTCGCGCACCGGGCCGCTTTCGCCCATGCGCGTCCCGATGTTGAAGATCAGGTTCGCCTCCTCCGTCGCCGGGAAGATATAGCGGTGGAACCCGACCCGTTCGGTGGCCGTCAGCTCGGCCTTGACGCCGTAATCCTTCAGCAGCACGGAGTAGTAGCCGGGGCGCGCCACTTCGTCCTTCTTGTCGAAGCGCGAACGGTAGCCCGCGTCGGGGTTGTCGAGCGGCCCGGGTACGGTCTGAAGTTCGCCGACCGTCGGAGCCACCACCACGCCGCCGACCTGGAACTCGTGGAAGTTGGCGAAGCCCTCGATCGAGGTGTGGCGTGAGTCGTAGCCCACGGCTTCCCAGCCGTTGGGATTCCCCAGGTGGCCGTCGGTCGTCGGAGCCAGTTTGGCCATGCCGAACGGTACGGCCGCCGGGGTGAAGAAGAACCACCGCGAATGTGCGGTGCCGATGCGCGGGTCGACGTAGTCCGTCAGCGGCTCCTGGGCCGTACATGCCGACAGACAGGCCGTCGCGGAGAAGAGGATCAGTTTGTGCAGGTGTTTTTTCATCGTTGATGTTTGCCGGCGGCCGTTGCGGCCGCCTTTGGGTTATATGGTTTTCTGTTTAATGTATATACATGAGGTGCGTGGCGTCCGTCTATTTCGCGGCGAACCTGCGCAGGGCGAGGGCGCAGCCTGCCAGGTAGAGCATACAGGCCGAAATGACCAGCAGCGAACCGGTCTGGCTGCCCAGGAGGTCGGTCGTGAAGCCCATCAGGGGCGGGATGACGGCGCCGCCGCAGACCCCTGTGATCATCAGCCCCGAAATCTCGTTGGCTTTTTCCGGATGGCATTTCAGCGCCGTCGAGTAGATCACCGAGAAGATGCTCGAGCAGGCGAAGCCGATCAGTCCGACCAGCGCCAGCATTCCCACGGTACCCTGTACGAAGTAGAGGACGGCCATGGCGGCGATGGCCGCGAAGATGTGGATGCGGAAATAACGCATGTCGTTCATGCGCACCAGCAGGATCGAACCGATCAGCGCACCGACCGTGCGGCAGACGAAGTAAACGCTCGACCCGAGTCCGGCCTGCTCGACGGGGTAACCGCCGCGTTCGATCAGCAGCTTGGGCGCTACGGTATTCATCCCCACGTCGACGCCGACGACGAAGACGATCCCGAGGAAGAGGAGGAGTACCGTGCGGTCTTTCAGCAAGGCGAACGTCGCACCGACAGGCGAGGCCTGCGGCGCTTCGGCCTCTTCGCGGATGGGGGTGCACATGAGCCATGCGGCCGAGAGCAGCGTGATGAGCGCGAAGATCGGGAAGAGGTATTGCCAGTTGCCCAGCGTGCCGGCGGCGAATGCGGCGATGAAGGGGCCGCAGAACGACGAGACGGCCTTGACGACCTGGCCTGCGGTCAGCGAACTGGTCAGCGCGTCCCCCTTGACCACGTTGGTGAGCAGCGGGTTGAGCGATACCTGGAGGATCGTATTGCCGATGCCCAGCAGCACGAATGCCGTCATGCACGTGGCAAGGTTGTAGTGTACGAACGGGATCAGCATACCGACGGCCGTGATGCCGTTGCTGATCTGTACCATGTTCTTGCGGCCGAGGCGGTTCATGGCGAGGGCCGCCGGAATGGAAAGCAGCAGGAACCAGATGAAAACCATCGAGGGGATGAATCCGGCGAGGGTCTCGCTGAGCCCGAAATCTTGCTGGACATAGCTGGTCGAGATACCGACCACGTCGCAGAAGCCCATGACGAAGAAACCGAACAGGACGGGCAGTAATTTGTGGAGTGACTTGTTCATTTGGGTTGTAGTATTTGTCAGCCGTTGATGAATTCGATCGAGTAGGTGAAGCTGTCGGCGCGGTAATAGCCGATGTTATATTCCACCGGGGTGTCGTTTACGTCGAGCACGAAACGTTTGCGGACGAGGATCGGCTCCCCTTCGTTGATGTCGAGCTTTTCGGCCAGCTCCGCGTTTGCGCTGCGGGCATATACCATCTCGCGCGAGGTCTTGACGACGATGCCGTAATTCTTCCGGAGGTTTTCGTAGAGCGGGAGCGCCATGTCCTCTTCCCCGGTCATCGGGATCGCGGGGTTGAAATAGGAGATGAAATAGACGAACGGCAGGTTCGGGCGTCCGCGCAGGCGCTCCAGGCACAGCAGCCTGGCTCCTTCCGGGGCATTGAGAAACTCGGAAGCCTCGGCGGGCGGCGTCTTGCGGCTGATGTGCAGTTCGAAATTCTGCACGACCATGCCCTGTGCGTGCATCTCCTGCGAAAAACTCATCCAGTTGCGGGCGTTGCTCATCACGTTCTGGGGCGCCACGGTCGTCCCGTATCCTTTCTTGCGGATGAGCAGCCCTTCGAACACCAGCCGGTTGATGGCCTGCCGCAGGGTGTTGCGCGAGATGTTCAGTTCTTTGGATAGCTCCACCTCGTTGGGAAGCAGTTTGCCTTTGCGGTACTCTTCCTGCTGGATCATCCGGCGCAGCAGATCCTCGGCCTGCTGGTGCAGCGGTTTGGAAGAGTTCGGGTCGAGTTGTAATTTCATGTCGTTCGGGCTTTTGTGTTATCCCCGGATTATAGCCGTGCCGGGATCGGCGTATAGCATGGCGTGTAGGGCGGTTTGCTGCGGGCATCGGCGCAGGCCTTTCCCGGGGGGCTTTCCCCTGAGTCATTCCTGAGGGGAATCTTTACCCTGTTCGACCCGCTATGTTCACCTTTGTGTCTTGTATATGTTCTGATATTTGTCAATATGTTCATGCAAATAAACGTAAAATATCCGAATTGTCAAAATCTATGTTCCCGATAATGTCGGTACAGGGCGGATATTTTTTTCAAAAGCCTCGTTCGTTGCCTGTCATTGTCCTGTATTACTGGTGATTGCGTTTTTTGCGGCCGATTGCCGTTTTTTTTTGCCCGGGCCGAGCCTGCCCGCGGTTTTGTCCGTATCCGGATGGTGCCGCGCCCAGCCTGCGCCCGGTCGCTGCAGGATGATAGAGGGGATATTTGTGGATGCAGGGGACGGATTCCGACAAAAAAAAGGACGGACTTGTGTCCATCCTTACCGGGGTTGTGGAGAATACCAGGGTCGAACTGGTGACCTCTTGCATGCCATGCAAGCGCTCTAGCCAACTGAGCTAATCCCCCGTTGTGGGTGCAAAGATAACGGAATTTTTTTTATTTCCAAATAGCGGACGCAAAAAATCAACTGTTGAATTGCCATTGCTACCGTTCGGATAAAGGGTAGGGCCGGAGGCGTCCGCTGCCGTTTTTTTCGCCTGCCACGCGGATTATGAGACTGTTGCCGCGTCTTTGCGGGTAGTACCTCCGTCCGTATGGGATGCTAATGCGCGGTGAGGTTTCTGCCGCAGCTGCCTTTGCAAGCCCGTGCGGCCTGTGCCGTCTCCCTGCATATTGCTCCGTGCGTATGGCCGAACCGTCTGCCGGGACGCTGATTTCCGGCTTCGAAAGATACCGAGCTCCGTGAAGGTTGCGCCGTCCTGTCTATGGGGTTACGTTGCTTCGTACCTGACGTTGCGCCGCTCCGTTTTTTTGCTTGCGCCGCTCCAGTTCTGATGTCGCGCGATTTCGTTTTTTGGGTTGCACCGCTCCATCCCTGACGTTGCGAGGTTCCGTTTTTGGGGTTGCGCCGCTCCATCCCTGATGTTGCGTTGTCCTGTCTTTGGGGCGAGCCGCCCCATCCTTGGTGTTGCGCCGTCCGGGGCTTTCGTGCCGGCAGGCGGGGGCTTGCGGCATACAGGAGGGTGCCGGGCGATCCTTCCTCCGGGTTGCCGTTTGTTTGTCCCGCCCCATGGAAAAAGCCGGCGCCTGAAGCGCCGGCTTTCCCATATGCCGGGATGGGCTCCCCGGTCAGTGTCGTGTCCGTTATTCGATCTCCCACGTGGCGCCCGAATGCAGCAACTCGTCTACCGAGCGGATCTTGCTCTGTGCCTTGACCTCCTCGACCTGCCGGGCCACCTCGCGGTCGTAAACCGTGGCGTCCTCGACAGCGCGGATCACGCCCAGGGCAACGGGGTATTCGGGATATTTCATCGCCGCCAGCATCGAGTGCAGCGTCGTGTCGCGCTCGTGGGCGTCGTGCGTCAGCACATCGTCCAGTGTGTAGCCGTCTTGGCCGACGGTCACGACCTTGAGCTTCATGTCCTCGAAGACGATTCCCTTCTCCATGTTGGCCCCGAACAGCATTTTCCCGCCGTGGCGCAGCGTGATCGTACGTTCGGCGCGCGTAGCCTTGTCGGCGGCGAATGCGGCGTGGGTCTTGTCGTTGAAAATCACGCAGTTTTGCAGTACTTCGATCACCGACATGCCTTTGTGCATCGCAGCGGCCACCATGCACTCCTTCGAAAGCTGCACCTCCATGTCGACCGAGCGGGCGAAGAACGTGCCTTTGGCGCCGATCACCAGTTCGCCGGGGTTGAACGGCTTTTCGACCGTGCCGTAGGGCGAGGTCTTGGTGATCTTGCCCAGCTTCGAGGTGGGGGAGTACTGCCCCTTGGTGAGGCCGTAGATCTCGTTGTTGAAGAGTATGACGTTCAGGTCGACATTGCGGCGGATGGCATGTATGAAGTGGTTGCCGCCGATGGCCAGCGAGTCGCCGTCGCCCGTGGTGACCCAGACGCTGAGGCGCGGGTTGGCGACCTTGACGCCCGTGGCCACGGCGTTGGCGCGGCCGTGCACCGAATGGAACCCGTAGGTCTTCATGTAATAGATGAACCGCGACGAGCAGCCGATGCCCGACACGAACGTGAAAAGGTTGTGCGGCGTGTCGGTCGCGTCGGCGATCTCGGGCAGCGCGCGCTGTACGGCGCTGAGGATGGCGTGGTCGCCGCATCCGGGGCACCAGCGTACCTCCTGGTCGCTTTTGAAATCCGCGGGGGTGTATTTGTATTCTGCCATGGCGTTATTTCAATAAGGATTCGAATTTTTGGCAAAGCTCTGCAACCGTGAAGGGCAGGCCCTCGCACTTGTTGTACTGTTCGTAGCGGAACTCCTGCAAACACTGGCGCAGGTAGTTGGCGAACTGCCCTTCGTTCAACTCGCAGACGACGATCTTGCGGAATTTCGAGAATATCTCGCGTACGCCGTGCGGCAGCGGGTTGATGTAGTTGAAATGGCACAGCGAAACGCGCTTGCCTTCGGCGCGCATCTGGTCGACGGCGTTTTGCAGGTGTCCGCGCGTACCTCCCCAGCCGACCACCAGCAGGTCGCCTTCCGGGGCGCCCCATACGGCCTGTGCCGGGATGTCGTCGACGGCTTTCGCCACCTTTTCGGCGCGGGTGCGCACCATTTTCTGGTGGTTCGACGGGTCGTGCGAGATACAACCCTTTACGCAGTCCTTTTCAAGGCCGCCGACACGGTGTTCCAGTCCCGTCTTGCCGGGGAATGCCCAGCCGCGGGCCAGGTTTTCGTTGCGCACGTAGGGCATGAAACCGCCTTCGGGGGCCTCGTCCACGATCGGCGGGGTGATGGCCGGGTAGTCCTTCATCGCAGGGATGCGCCACGGCTCCGAGCCGTTGGCGATGAACCCGTCGGTCAGCAGGATCACGGGGGTCATATGCTCCATGGCCAGGCGCCCGGCCTCGAATGCGTAGTGGAAACAGTCGCTGGGCGACGATGCCGCCACGACGATCACGGGGCACTCGCCGTTGCGGCCGTAGAGCGCCTGCGAGAGGTCGCTCTGCTCGGTCTTGGTCGGAAGTCCCGTCGAGGGGCCGCCGCGCTGTACGTCGACCACCACCAGCGGCAGCTCAGTCATCACGGCCAGTCCCAGCGCCTCGCTCTTGAGCGACAGGCCGGGGCCCGAGGTGGTCGTCACGGCGAAGTTGCCGGCGAAGGCTGCGCCGATGGCGGTGCAGATGCCCGCGATTTCGTCTTCAGCCTGCACGGTCTTCACCCCGAGGTCTTTGCGCTTGGCCAGCTCTTCGAGGATTACGGTGGCCGGGGTGATCGGGTACGAGCCGCAGAAGAGCGGCAATCCGGCCTTTTCGGCTGCGGCGCACAGTCCCCATGCCGTGGCGACGTTGCCGCTGATCGAGCGGTAGGTGCCCTTTTCGAGCGGTGCGGGCGCTACGGTATAGGTGTTTGCGAACTGGTGCGTATTGGCTGCGTAGTTGTATCCTGCCTGGATGGCCAGCTTGTTGGCTTCGGCGATGGCGGGGTTCTTCTTTGCGAATTTGGTTTCGATGTATTTGAATGCGTAAGCCTCCGGCCGGTCGAACAGGTAGAAGCAGATACCCAGTGCGAACATGTTTTTGCACTTGGTCACGCTCTTGTTGTCGAGGCCGGTTTCCCGGAGCGCGTCGCGCGTCATCGTGGTGATGCCGGGGATTACTACGTTGTACTCGTCGAGTTTCAGCTCGGCGATGGGGTCGAGCGTGGCGAAGCACGCCTTTTTGAGGTGGTCTTCGGTGATCGAATCGCCGTCGATGATGACCGTCGCTCCCGGTTTGAGCCATTTGCGGTTGGCCTTGAGCGCTGCGGGGTTCATCGCTACCAGCACGTCGCAGTAGTCGCCGGGATTCAGTTCCCGGTGGCTGCCGAAGTGAACCTGGAATCCCGATACGCCCGCCACGGTACCCTGCGGCGCGCGGATTTCGGCGGGGTAGTCGGGGAAGGTCGAGATCCCGTTCCCGAGCAGCGCCGAGGTGTCTGAGAAAAGCGTGCCCGTAAGCTGCATGCCGTCGCCCGAGTCGCCGGAAAAGCGGATCACGACATCCTGCAACTCCCGTACATTGGTTTTGTCCATGTCTTGTTTCGGATTAGTAGGGTTTTGAAAACAATATCACAAATATATAAATTTATTGTCAAATTGTTCACGACGGGTGACTTTTTTGCAGCCCGTATCCGCCGGGTTTTTCTCTTTGCGCCTCCGTGTTGCTGATAATCCTGCTTTCGGGGGTTCGTTTTGCGTTTTATTTGTTACCGGATTTGTGAATTTGGTTGCGATTTGATAGCGGCCTTATTATTAAAATTTTTTGCGAATGCTGCTTCCGGATTGTAAGTGCTGCTCCGGATTTTTCGCTGTAATTTGCCTTCTTCCGTTCTCCCTGCTGTTGCTTCCGCCGCTGTTCCCGTCTTGCCCCGCCGCTGTTCCTGCCGTTGTTCTTTCTGCTGTTTCGGCTGGTCTTGCATTGTTCCCGTTCTGCTCCCACTGCTGTTTCTGTCGTTGTTCTTTCTGCTGCCCCGGCTGCCCCGGCTGCTCCTGCGCTGTTCCCGTGGCTCTTCCCGCCGCTTTTTTGTCGCTTCCTTCGCCGAACTTCCCGTGCCGTCCCATGCGCCCTGTCTCGCCCCGGACAGCATCCGGACAGCCCCCGTTCCGGGCACGCAACCCGCATTGGGGGTTATACGAAAGGCCGCTGCAACGCAATTTTGCAGCGGCCTCGTTGCCGTAACGTGTTTGTTATGCCGCATCCGGCCGGGGAATCCTGCAGGGATGTTAACCCGGGAAATCCTGCAGGGATGTTGACCCGGGAAATCCTGCAGGGATGTTGACCCGGGAAATCCTGCGGGGATAGTGGCCCGGAAAATCTTGCGGGGTGCCTGTCCGGCGTATTTTGCATGGGCGCCCGTGATCCCCGCGTGGTTCGGTTGCCGGGGTGGGCAGGCTTGGACGTCTACCGGATACGGTTTCGGACGTAAACGAGTTTCAGCTCCTTATTTTCCGACGGGCGCTCTTCGATCTCGACTATTTTCGAAAGGGATTTTACCAGCAGCGACAGTTTTTTGTACCCGTAATTGCGGGGGTCGAAATCCGGCATCTTCTTGGTGAGTACCCCGCCCACGATTCCGAGGAAGGCCCAGCCGCTGTCGTCGGCGGCGTCTTCGATCGTGTTTGCGAGCAGTGTTTTGAAATCCTCGTCGATCGGACGAATGATCGGCTGGGGCTGTGCCGTATCCGGAGCCGGGGCGGCCTTCTTCTCCGCAGCGGCGGGTTCTGCGGGGGCTGCCTCCGCAGCAACGTGTTCCGCGACGGCTGCTTCCGGCATGTCTGTTTCGGGTGCATTGCGCCCCTGATGTTTTTTCGCGGGCTTTTTCGGTGCCGCAGCTTTGGCTGCCGGCGCCGTTGCCGGCGTAACGGCCGTTGTCGGTGCCGGTGCGGGCTGTCCGAGTATCTCTACATAGATGAATTTGTCGCACGATTTGATGAACGGCTTGGGGGTTTTCTTTTCTCCGAAACCGAGCACCTCCCGTCCCGATTCGCGGATGCGGCTTGCCAGGCGGGTGTAGTCGCTGTCGCTCGACACGATGCAGAATCCGTTGACCGACTCTTTGTGCAGGATGTCCATCGCGTCGATTATCAGCGCCGAATCCGTCGCGTTCTTGC
>OLWJ01000084.1_pt1 | contig 25407 bp, 25 predicted proteins | sample 1674291 | NCBI WGS metagenome assembly OLWJ01 (sample SAMEA103958159, study PRJEB25191) | human gut metagenome | biome: human-associated habitat [ENVO:00009003]; feature: intestine environment [ENVO:2100002]; material: feces | place: Germany | collected 2013/2015
TCAACAAGAATCCTGTTTTCATCATAAATGAAGCACATATTTGTAAGTTCTACTTCTTGTGTTCTGTTCATATCACACCTGCCGGACTGTAACAAGGAAAATCTCAATGTTCCCTGCATACAGTCCCGATGATCTTCCCTTTGAATTTTCCCCCTTGGCACACAAAACCCACTATTTGTTTTGTATCAGGATGAAAAAAGCCAGACCTTTCACGCCCAAGGAAAGGTTCGGCTTTTCTCTATGAGCCACTTTCATTCCCAACTTTCAGGTAAAATCTGTTTTTTTGCACCGGTGAAAGAAAACCATCTGATATCTTTATGCCAGACAAAAGAGACCAGACCGCACTGCAGCCTGGAGTTCTCAGGAAAAGGAAAGGAGAGTTCGACCATGAGCAACTGCAACCTCATCATGTTCCGGGCGAGCGGCAGAAGCGCTCCGGCAGACAGACAGGCGGAAGATCCCCGATCGGTCTCTGTTCAGGATAAGGTTTGCTTGTACGACAGGGTCATCCCATTCGGGGAGATTGCAACGCTTTTAAAAGCACGGGAGGATCAAGGCAATGGCAAAACGTAAGACCCGATCTTTGAACATCCCGGCAAAGTACCCGGACAGGGCCGACCGCATGATCCTGGGCGATGGTTGCATCTTCAGTACAGACTGCCGGAAAACCGGACTGAATAACAATATCCTTGTCGTGGGCGGCAGCGGCTCCGGCAAAACGGTTTCGATCGTGGAACCATTCCTTCTGGAATCCTTTTCGCGCTCGATCGTCTGTTCTGTTACAAAGCGCGGGATCGTGAACAAATTCATCCCGCTGCTGCAAAACCGGGGGTATAAGATTCTGGATCTTGATTTTGTCCATCCATCGCGTGGAAATGTCTGCTTTGATCCGCTGGACTATATCAACAGCTTTGCCGATATTTCGTTCCTGTCCCAGAGCATCATATCCGGAACAAGAAGAAACCATAATCCGGACCCCTATTGGGATGAATCGGCAGCTTCCCTTCTCAACGCTCTGATTGCCGAGACACTGATGCTGAAAGATGACCCGACATTTGCGGATGTACTGGAAACGATCGATTCCCTTTCCATTTCCTCACGCTATGAACTGGTCACAACCGATCTGGACGAAAAGTTCAAGTTTCTGGAATCAAAAGATCCGCTCAATTACGCTTCTTCCAACTGGCGGACTTTCAGCAATCTGCCTGTCAAAACAGCGGGCTGCGTGTTCAGCACGCTGCATTCCATTATAGATTCGACTTTTACCCCTGAACTGCGTGTGATGTTCCGGATGCGGAAAAGGCTCCGATTTGAGCAGCTGGCCAATGAAAAGACAGCGCTTTTTATCACATCCAGCCCCGTCAATCCCAGCATTAACAGTTTTATCAGCCTGTTCTATGCCCAACTGTTCAAGGAACTGTTCGATTACGCAGAAAACCAGCCGGACGGAAAACTGCCCGTTCCCGTCCACCTGATTGCAGATGATTTCGCTACCGGCTGTCCTGTTCCGCTATTTGACCAGTACATTTCGATCCTGCGTGAAAAGCAGATCTCAGTCACCCTTCTCATCCAGTCGGAAACGCAGCTGGCTTCTCTTTACGGAGATGGCCCGGCAACTACGATCAGAAACAATTGTGATACCTATGTCTACATGGGCAGTAACGACCTGGCAACCGCACAGAATATCAGTGTCCGCGCCAATGTTCCGCTGAAGGATATTCTGGAGATGCCCATTGGCAGCCAGATCCTGTTCCGGCACGGTTCCAAACCGCATTACGGACAGCGTTACAATACGTTTGCGAACGCGGAATATCAGAATGTCCTCCGGGAATACGAGAAACGTGTCGCAAAAGAATTCAGACTTCGGCAGAGAGTCCGTTCCGGGCAGAAAGCAAATCCGGAAAATGATGATGCAAACCGCCGGCACACTGCGTTTTTGCAGGAAATCTTCATCCGTGTTCCATCAGAAAAATCGTTCGTTGGCAGCGTTTCGGCCGAGGAGCCAGATCTGTTGGCACAGCTTTTTGAAGAATAAAAAAGGAGGATCCTTATGACAGGAATCAAACGATCAAGCAAACAAATCCTGCCGATGGTCATCGGCAGCACACTGGTCCTGGGTCTGATCTGGCTGAACACTTTCATTCATCAGAACAGTTTCAGCGACAGTTATGGAGATTTTTCGTTCCTCATAGAAATTATCCCGGCCATCAGCCTTGCAACCCTGTTAAATACACTTGTGATGTTCCGGCCAGCCGTGTGGCAGTCTACATACAGCACAGCGGACTGTGCGCAGGATGCGGCATGGGGCGCGATTGCCATGATGGCTCTGCTTTTTTGCGAGATTGGGGGCCAAGGCAACGTTTCCTTTTTCTCGTATTCCAGTGTCGTGCTCGGAAGCTTCACATTCCCCAAACGATATATCTACGATTTTTGGGTCATCATCTGGTTCCCGATCCAGGTAGATGCCATTCTGCGGGCGATGAAACATGAGGACTTCAGTCGAGATGCCCAGCAAAACGGTTTCACCTCGCTTTTTGTCATGACGCTTGAAGAACTTCTGTTTTTTCAGGCAATGCCGAATATCTGGCAGTTCGATCTTCTGCTCCTCAATACGTTCACACTGGCTGTTGCAGTGTGGAAATATGTACCAACCGAATATGCCGAAAAATCCATCCTGCATGTTGGGCTGTATGCAATTATCCGAACGCTATGCCTGCCCCTGCAGCTGAAGCTTCCGGTGGAGGGTGATACCATCTGTATGCTCTCCAGTAACTGGGAGGCACTGAAAGTAGCGGTCCGTGAAATCGCAACGCATGCCGCGTTCTTTGGTACATCGGACTTTTTGAAAGTTTCTGCTGATGCACATTACTGGCTGGCAGACAATCGCACACCCGTGCTGCAGCTTCTGTACTATGGCGGCTGGGCTGCCGTGATCGGCCTGACTCTGGTTCTGGTTGGCTTCATCTGGGTGCTTGTAAAGCTGGTTGACTTCCGGAATGCCCGCGTCCATAAAGAATGGTCTGTATACGCTACCGCAGCAGGGATGCTTTCTTACCGTGCTGTGTGCGGGATGTTGTACGGTTTTGGCGCTCCCTGGCCGGTCACTCTGCCTTTTCTCGGCAGGAACAGCCTGCTGGATCTGTCGGTCTTTGCCCTCATACTGTGGGGTGCATGGGAGAACATCCAGATTTCCAGACACCAGCATCTGGAAGATACGTTCGTTCCAGCTGAAACACTTCTTGACGCAGGCGATCAGTTGCATTGTCAGGTCCACAATCCAGATGGCACCCCCTGCACTACGGACTATCTGTTTGACGAACCGGTTCTTGTTTCAGGCAAAGAAGGTGAGCTTTCGTGTACTGCCGATGAATACGCTCTGCCGGAAAAGTCATTCACAGTCTTTACAACGACAGTTGATTCCCGCACGATCCGGTTCATCCTGGAACACGAACCCGATGAATGGGTGCTCCCGGATTCGTCCACAAACGAACTTCAGCAACAGGTCCGACAGCGGTACAGTGCGTATCATGCCCCTGTTTCGATGGAAGGCGTACATACAGATGAATACATGGAGGAACCATACGATGAAGATCCTGAAACTGTTTAAAAAATATTTTTGCCTTACAGCCGTCAGCATTGCACTGCTTGGCCTGGTGCTTGCCGGGTGGAAATTCAGCCTTCAGGCGGCCAGACAGGCGCAGAAAGTGAATTCGATCAATGCGTGGATACAATTTGACACTGCATTGGAACAGATGTTGTCCGCCTGAAGCATCTTGTCGGTCTGCGAAATGTAAGTGTCACAAACCGGCTCTTATTTCAGTTCAGAAGTTACTTTCCGTATCCTGATACAGAGAGTTCGTTTTGGCCTCGGCGGCGCTGCCCGCAAAGGCGCGAGCGGCGGCTGGACGCTGGAAACGCTCCGGAACATGGCCTTGGAGCAGAACTTTGCCTGTGCCGTGGTCTTTCTGGGCGGCGGCAGCAGCATCGGGGAAATTCTGGAAAATGCAGATCTCTCCCAGTGCGGCTATGTGAAAGAGATCCCGGAAAGCCGATATGTCTCTGCCCCGGATGGCGGGTACGAACTTTACTGCATCGTCCCGGCCTACGGTGCCACGCTGGCCGTCAATGAATGGGTGTGCAATGAGGGCAACGGCTTTGTGGGCGAGACCGGGCAGGTGCTCTACCGCAGCGACGAGGCAGACCCCATCCTGCTTTTCTGCAATGTCAGTGATATCATCCCCAGCACCGAAGTCGTCATCACGACCCGGCAGGGAGATGTTCTGGACTGGAACCCCTGCCTTTCCCTTCAGGACGGCACGGTGAACACCCCGTGGAACCTCGGTGGCGGCGTATGGGACCTGACGAGATACGAAAAAGAGCCTTTTGAGGGTTGATGGTCTGCGTTGGCCCGGGGCGAAGACGGGCAGGCACTCAGCCTGAACCTGCTTTTTGAAAGGTCCGGCAACGAGCTTTATTACAGCTATGGCCCGGGCAACCGTGCGCCGATTGCAGAGTACAGCGGCAGCTGGCTGATTCTGGACGGCGAAGGCGGTGCATGGGATACGCCCCGGCAGATCAAATTTACCCTTTACAGCCGAACCGATGGCGCAGCAGATCTGTCAGGTATTTTCGAGGTCACGCGCCGGTCGGACGGTCGGCTGGAAGTGACCCATCTGGATGGCGACCCGCTTCTGTCCGGCCTGACTTCCGGAACGCTGCTTCTGGATCCTGAGAGCTGAGACAGTCTGAGTCGGATCCCGGACCATGGAGGAATGATATGATGAAACACACAAAAAAGATCACCATCCTGCACTCCAACGATATGCACGGCGATTTTCTGGCCGAACAGCTGGATGACAAACTGGTAGGCGGCGTGTCGATGCTTTCGGGCTATGTGGAAAAGGTGCGCAGCGAAGAAAAAATGTTCTCTATGCCATTGCAGGCGATATGTTCCGCGGCTCGGTCATCGATTCGGAATACAAGGGGCTTTCCACGATCGAGATCGTGAACGCCCTCGCCCCGGATATCGTCACCATCGGCAACCATGAGGTGGATTACGGTGTCGCGCATCTGCTTTTTATCGAAAAGCTGGCGCGATTCCCCATCATCAACGCCAACCTCTACATCAAGCACACCCAGACGCGGCTGTTCACGCCGTATAAGATTTTACAGATAGATGGGATGAACATCCTTTTCATCGGCATCATCACACAAGACGTGATCAACCAGACAAAATCCGAATCCCTCATCGGCTCCTTTGTAGATACGGCAGCCGCAGCGGTGGAGGTGGGCAAGATCTGCAACGCCCACAATAGCATCGACATTGATTTTACGGTCCTGCTCACTCACATCGGCTTTGAAGAGGATCGGCGGCTTGCCAGCCAGCTGGACCCGGCCTGGGGTGTGGACCTCATCATCGGCGGGCATTCCCACACCTTTTTGGAACAGGCATGGGAAGAAAACGGCATTGTAATTACACAGGCCGGGACCGGGACGGATCAGATTGGCCGGTTCGACATCGTAGTGGACACCGACAACAACTGCATCGACTCCTATACATGGAAGTCCGTTCCCATCATCGACAAAAACTGTCCTCGGAACCCGGTGATGGAACAGGTCATTGCACAATTCTCCTGTCAGGTAGATGAAAAGTATAATCACATCGTGGCGCGGTTCCGCCGGGAACTGACCCACCCGGAGCGCAATCAGGAAACGGAGCTGGGCGACCTGCTGGCCGATATCTTTACCCAGAGCCTTGGCGTGGATGTCATGCTGCTGGGTTCCGGCAGCATCCGGGCCGAAAGGCTGGGACCTGTTGTGACCTACAGAAACCTGACCGAGGCGTTCCCCTACGATGACGGCGTGTATCTGTTCAAGGTCACCGGCAGACAGCTGCGGCATATGCTGCGTTTTATGCTGCGGGAAGAATCTTTCGCGGGCCACACTGAGTTTTACCAGATCCCGGCAGCGCTCCGCCTGCGGTACAGCCGCAGCAACCATGATTTTGAGTCGCTGACCTACAAGGGTGAGGAAGTAACAGACGAGAGAATTTTCACCGTCGGGATGCAGAATTTCCACTTCCAAAACATCACCAGCTTCTTCGATGTCACTCGGGGGGAAATCGCCCGCCTGCAAAAGCCCCGTACCATTGCAACCTCCTGTCAGGATGTGCTTATAGAATACTTTCAGGAGTACGAGTGGCTGGATCACTGGCTGGATGGCCGGATCACCGTAACACCATAACAGGAAAGGGCGGATCCTATGAAACGATCCTTACGGAGGCAGTGGAAAATGGCATTTCTCGCTTCGCTGCTGGGAATAACACTTGCGATGCCGGGGTGCACCAGAACGCCCAAAGCATCTTCAGTTCCCATCACTGAGGTGCAGAAGATCAGCTTTTCGCAACAAGGGATGGCACGCGCTGCAATCACCAACCGGATCATCCACCGTACCGATCAAGGTGCAGAGATCGTGCTGGAACTCTGGGACGGTGAGGAGCCGGATTCTGTGTATCCTACAGATGCATCGGTCCTGCAAGAGGCCAGAGAACTTCTTGAGACCTACGATGTCGGCAGCTGGAACGGTTTCAAAGGCAGCAACCGTGCGGTGCTGGATGGTGAAAGCTTCGGTTTCTACGTTGAATTTACAGATGGCTCTACGATCTCGGCATATGGGACCAATTCGTTCCCACCGCATTATCGGGAAGTATACAGTGCCCTGTGGGATCTGACTGCTCCTGCGCAGGAAGCCTATGAACTGGAACACCCGGAGGAATCGTCCACTCTCTGAGTGCGAAGAATCGTGTTGAATCAGGAAAGGCGGCCGGCATCCAACGGATGCAGTTCACGGGTTTGGGTGTTCCCAACAAGTATTTTGCAACGCAAAATAAGCAGATGTATATACGTCTGCACTGCTTGCGGGTACTATGAAGCCTCTCAAACTGCCCTCCAATTTTGAAGATTATTTTGCAAGCCAGACCGTCCGTTTTCAAGTTTAACTTGAAGCGGACGGTTATTTTTGTGCAAAACGAAATGCACGCAGCTAAAGCAAGTTGTATGCAAAAGCGGAGGTCATACCTGCCGGGTTTCCTTTTGCCGCTTTTGCGCATTGCAGGCACCCTCTGCACAAAAAAGTTCGCCGCTCCTTTGACGGAACGGCGAACTTGCTCGGATCGTTTACGGTCTGCTGTCTTGTCACGGCAGCAGGCAGGTCACAGAAGGCTCAGGGCCTCTTCATCTGCCACCAGAGTGCAGTCCGGATGCAGCTGCAGGATGGAGCCGGGGCATTCCGGCGTGACCGGGCCGGACACGACTGCTTTGACGGCCTTTGCCTTGGCCAAGCCGTTGGCGACCACCAGCACCTTGCGGGCCTGCATGATGGTCTTGATGCCCATGGTATAGGCCTGCCTGGGCACCAGATCTTCGTTGCCGTCAAAGAAGCGCTTGTTGGCCTCGATGGTGGCTTCGGTCAGATCGACGCAGTGGGTCTCCAGCTCAAACGCCTTGCCCGGCTCGTTGAAGCCGATGTGGCCGTTCGGGCCAAGGCCCAGCAGCTGCAGGTCGATGCCGCCCACGCTGTGGATGATCTGGTTGTACTGGGCGCAGGCATCGTCTGCATCGGGGTTGGTGCCGTCCGGCAGGTGGATATGCGCCGGGTCGATGTTCACATGATCGAACAGGTTGCGGTGCATGAAGCTCCAGTAGCTTTCCGGGTGGTCCTTGGGCAGGCCGCGGTACTCATCCAGATTGACGGTCGTCACCCCCGAAAAGTCGAGGTCACCCTTGTTGTACCACTCCACCAGCTGCTGGTAGGCACCCACCGGGGTGCCGCCGGTGGCCAGACCCAGCACGCAGTCGGGTTTCAGGATGATCTGCGCCGAAAGGATGTTGGCCGCCTTGCGGGACATGTCTGCGTAATCGTTTGCGCGAATGATCTTCATCGGTTCTCCGCTCCTTTGTTTTTATTTCAGCAGCAACGGCAGAAAGCTGGTGCCGTTTTCCGGTGCCTTGCTGTGGAAATAGTCCGCAGCGGTCGCACCGACATCGCTGAGGGTCTTGCGGATCCCGATATTCTTGGGGGTGGAGTGGGCGCTGTGGATCATCAGCGGCACCATCTCACGGGTGTGGTGCGGGTGTCCGATGGTCGGGTCGTTGCCGTGGTCCGCCTGCACGATGAGGATATCGTCCTCGCCCAGGGCGTCGCGGATCTTGCCGATCCATTCGTCCGCCACCCGCAGGCGATCTGCGTAGGCCGCGACATTCTCCCGGTGGCCGCACAGGTCCGTTTCCTGCACGTTGGTGCAGATGAACGCAGTCTCCTGCTCCTTTACGATCTCCAGGGTGCGCTGCAGCACGCTGGCCGTGTCCACCATGGGGATGCTGGTGCCGTAATTGTTCGTGACCACGTCGGCCACCTTGCCCAGCAGGAACACCGGCAGGCCGCTCTTGCCCAAAATCGTCGGGATCTGCACCTCCGGGTCAACGCCGTAGCCCATGTGGATGCAATGGTAGTCGTTGTTGTAAACGCCGCTGGCCGGGGCATTCACGCCGATGTAATCGCCGTGTTCCTCAATGGCATCCAGCAGGTTCTGCAGGTGCACGCCGCGCCCGCCGAAGGTGATGACGCGGGGCACGACCGACACGCTGCGCACCAGATGACCGATCTTGAGCTCTTCCTCAAAATCAAGGTCGTCGATGGCCGCCGTGACGTTGAAGGCCTGACCCGGATCGCATTCCACGTTGTCGGCCACGGTGCAGGCCTCGTTGACGATCAGCAGGCGCTTGCCGGATGTTCCGGTGTAATACCGGACATGGTAACCCGCATCCTCCAGCGTCTTTTTGATGAGCTCGATCTTATTGCAGATCGGCTCGCCGAAAGGCTTTGCCGGGCGGGTGCCCATGATCTCCTGATGGCCGAAGAAGGTGTCCGCACCATCGTGCATCAGCTCGGCACGGCCGAACGTTGCATCCGTCGCAAACGGCAGGCCGGGGAACTCCCGCCCCACGATGTTCGCCAGACCAAGGCTTGCCAGATTGGGCAGCTTCAGGTCCGGCGTGCGCTCAAAGATATGCACGCAGGTGTTGGCACCGCAGTCCGCAGGGCGCACCTGCGGCACATCCGGCATTGCGCCCACACCAAAACCATCCAGAACGATTACAACAAACTTTCCCATTGCAAATTATCCTTTCTGTCATTCCCGGACCGGTTCTCCCAGCGCAGAGTACAGGCCCGCCAGCTCCGGCTTGCCGGAGGACAGCCCTTTGACCACTGCCACCCGGCTCCGGGTCACAAAGAACTGTGTCCGGAACGCCATGACCGCCGCAGCCGAGACCGGACAGTTCTGCTGCAGTTCAAAATAATAGTCGATGCTGGAGTCGTCCGGCGGCAGCACCGGCACGACCTTTGCATTTTCCGGCGTCGTGCCCACCAGGGCGTTCTTCATATGGCCGCGGCGGTAATGCCCGCCGCCGTAGCAGTACGCCTTATCGCCCAGATTGTGGCTGACCTCCGAAACATACAGGTAGCCGGGGCGCTCCTCGGCATCCGGGTGGCCGGCATGATACGGTGTCGTTCCGGTCAGGCCGTGTCCCGGTTCCCCGTGGGTGCCGCCTGCCGCCGCGATCATCGGGATGCTGTGGGTGCAGGTGGCACTGGGCGTATTGAGCATCAGGTCCCGGTAGCCGCGGGCACGCAGCATTTCGGCTGCGGTCTGCACGGTCCGGAGGTTGGGCATGGGCAGGATGTCCTGTGCCGCTTCGTCGTACAAAAAGCAAGGGAAGCTGCACACGCCGCCCACCTCCACATTCGGCATCGCCTCGATCGCGCGCACTGCGCTGTCCAGTTCCTGCAATTCAAAGCCGCCGTACTGCCCGGAATACAGCATGTCGCCTTCTCCCAGAACACGGAGCATCAGCTTCTGGTGCAGGCCCAGCTCGGTGCAGACTGCGCTGATCTCGCGGGCTTTTTCCAGCGTGTACACCGTTACGATCACCGGCTTTGCGCGGAGGATCTTTTTCAGGGCCGCCCGGGGGATCTGGACCAAATGCCCTACGTTGCCGAGGGGGATCTGATTTTCCACCATCGTCAGCGCCTCGCGGAAGTCCACGCACACAGCGCCCACATATCCCATGTCGGTCAGCGCACGGGCGATCAGGGGGTTGCGTCCGATCTGCTTGAGCATGAAAAAGTTCTGCACGCCGTTTGCGTCGCCTGCCTGTTTGATGCTGCGGGCATTTTCCAGGATCGTGTCGTAGTCCAGCAGATAGGTGTCCGGCAGGATCACGCCATTCTGCTGCCATTCAATGCCCAGACGCACCAACGGCTGGTTGCGCTCCATTACGGTCTTTAAAAACACAGGGCATCTCTCCTTTTCCTCTCGTTTTTTCAGCGGTTCAGTTTTCCTCGACCTGCTCCATGCAGCTGCGCAGGATGCGGATGATGGTGTCCGGGCCGCTGCGCATGGGGTTGATGCGGATCATCCGGTGTTCAATGGTCGGGTCCTGCGCACGGAACGTTCCACTGACACGGTAGATCATGGGGGCAAACTCGTATTTGCTCTCGCTGCCCACCGGATGCGGCGCTGCGCCGAACTTCGGGGCAGCGTCCAGAATTTTTTCGGCGATCTCCTGATCAAACTCCACCAGCAGCACCTTGCTCTGCGCGTTTGCCAGGAACGCCTGCCGCACATGGGGGACCTCGCCGGCGTTCAGGCGGCGGACCAGCTCCTCGTTGACCTCGCTCTGGATGGCGAGCGCCACCGGCGCATAGATCAGGCCGCGCAGGGCCTCCATGGCTTCGTGTCCCTGCACCTGACTGCCGCCGGAATACTGCATCTTGTAGATGCGGTCGATCAGCTCCTTGCTGCCGATCACTGCACCGACGCCCTCCGGACCAAGGATCTTGAAGCAGGAGAAGGTGGACAGGTCGGCCCCCGCCTGGCAGCCGATGGCGTCCACTTTCAGGGCGGCATAGTTGTCATCGGTCACCACCGGGATGCCCGGCAGCGCAGCCTTGATGGCTGCGATCACGGCCTTGTAGTCGTAGCGGTCCTCCGGCTTCTGCCGGGTCAGCTGCACCAGGGCGCCGCGGATCTCGTCCTTGTGCTGCGCACAGACGGCCTTGAGCTGTTCCAGATCGTTGAAGTCCGCGCGGATGGGTTTCAGCCCCATGGCGTCGATGGTCACCTGCGTCGTCGTATAGATGGGCGAGGTGTGCACCAGAATGGCATCCCCCGGTTTCAGGCAGGCGGTCAGAGCCCAGCGGATCGCGCCCGTGCCGGAGCCGCGCACAAGCAGTGCCGCCGGGGCATCAAAGGTGTCGGCAAAGACCTTTTCCACCTTTACCGTGCAGCGGGGCTTGTTCAGCCCTTTCACCACGCCGAGGTCGCCCAGCGAGAGGACTTCCTCTCCCTGAAAATTGCGGGTCACTGCGTCAATGACCTTGAACTGGAGCTGTTTTGCCTGTTCCAGCGAGATAGAATGCAGGGGATAGGTTTTCATTGTCAATTCCTCGAATCCTTGTTATTTCTGTCCTTTGTAGATGCGCAGTGCATTGCGGTACAGCAGGTTCTCCCATGCGCGGTCCGGCACGCCTGCCTCGCTTGCCAGCGGAGCAAAGGTGTCCAGCAGGTAGCTGTAGCCCACACCGCCCCGGTCTGCAAAGTTGCTGCGGCGGGTGATGTCCATGCTCATGACGATCTGCGTGTCGTACCCTTCCGCACAAAGGCGGCTGAGCCAGTCTGCACGGGAGACATCGGGCTGGTAGTTGCACTTGCCGATGGTGTCGAACGCAATGTTGACCCCCTGATCCAGCAGGCGCTTCATGTAATCCAGATCGGCCGACAGGTCGATGTGGCTCAGCACCACCCGGCTCAGGTCAACGCCAAAGCTCTTGAAGATCTCCAGCTGCTCCAGGCCGCGCGTGCCCAGCGTTGTGTGGGTGCAGATGGGTGCCCCCGTTTCTGCATGGGCGCGGGATGCCGCACGGAACACCTTGGCCTCCGTCTCGGTGATGTCCTTCGAGGTGCCGATCTCGCCGATGACGGTCGCCCGGACACCGGTGCCTTCAATGCCCTCGGTCAGTTCCTTCACCATGATGTCACACAGCTGCTGTTCGGTCAGCGTATAGCACTCCGGCGGGAGAAAAGGCTCCTTGTAGTAGCCCGTCGCGTGGGTGATCTCCACCCCCGCCTGTGCAGCCATTTTCTGCACATAGGCCACGTTCCGGCCCATCCCGCGGTTGGTCTGGTCGATGATGCCGACCACACCGTGTTCCGCCAGCCGCCGGTATTCTGCCGCAGTCGCGTCAAAATCATCCAGCCTGCAGTCGATGTTTTTCTTCGGGCCGGACAGGTCGATCGTCGTATGCTCGTGCGCATACAGAATCTTTTCAGGCAGTTTCAAAAGGATTCGCCTCCTGTATTGTTTCTTAACCAGAGCCGCCTCCCGACGCAGGCCGGGAGGCGCTCATTTTATCCGGGGATCAGGCGGCAGGGGTGTACAGAGACAGCAGGAACAGCACGTTTGCGATCAGGCCGACCAGGATCGCGCCCAGAGGACCGACCGCCATGGAGACCAGAGGCTTCTTGCTGCACTTGTTGATGCACCAGAATGCCACGATGATGAACAGACCCGTCGTGGGCATGATCGCCTGAGCAGCCAGGATGCCGCCGATCAGCAGGGCGATGTCGATGACGTAGCTCATAGCGGTACGGATGTTGTCGCCGCAGCGCTTGATGCCGGGGAACTTGTCCAGACCCTTTGCGATGACGTTCAGCAGCAGGATCTCCACGCAGATGCAGGCTGCACCGGCGATCAGGGCGATAAAGGGGTTGGGGATCAGCAGACCGATCACAAAGACGAAGGTCATGCCGGCCGGAGCGTAGACGCCGGTGGTGATGGCGGTGGTGGCAACCAGCGGGATAAAGCCGATGGCACGGGCCAGAGCGGTCAGACCTGCGTTGACGCGGTCACCCTCGGCCAGCAGGCCCAGGCTGATGGGGTCACCGGCCATGATGCTCATGCTGGTGCCTGCTGCGATCAGGCCGCCCATGAGGGCCAGAACCGGCATATACTTGCGGATGCGTGCGACCTTGTCGGCAAAGATCTGGGTCAGCATTTCGTTGGAGTTCTGGTCGTTGCCTTCCTTATCCATGGCAGCGAACACCAGCATGATGATCATACCGGCCAGCAGGGCCATACCGTCCTTGTTCAGGCTGATCGTGTGCTCAGCGTCCAGTGCGATCTTGCCGTAGGTCTCAACGATCTGACGGACCAGCAGGGTCACAACGGCGGTGATGATGCCCTTGGCAGCGCCGAACTGCAGGGCAACCGTCACAGCCGGGAAGATGGCGAAGGCCAGCGTGATACCGGCAGAGACCTGGCCCAGGCTGCCCAGGAAGTTGACCGGCAGCAGGTTGAACAGGTCGATGATCACCTGCAGGCCGAACAGCAGGGCCACGCCGTACACAGCGCCGATGACGCCGGAAACGATCATGCCCTTTTTGGTGTCCGGGCACCAGGTGCCGATGATGTCGGTGGTGAGCAGGATGCAGTGGATCAGGATGATGCTTGCGGCAATGGACGTGGGCAGGCCGTAGCCGATGACCAGACCAAAGCCGATGGCAAAGCTGGTGGCTGCCAGAGCCTTGCGGTCCATGCGCTTTTCCAGATACTCCGGCAGGACCGGGCGCAGGCCGTCGTTGAACACGGCGATGCTCTGGTTTGCCAGAATCGATGCCAACGCACCAACTGCCGCGATGATAACGTAGCGCAGAATGGTTTCCATATGTAATCCTCCTTATTTGACGATCCGGATCAGAAGCCCAGACCCTTGAGAATGATCGGCACGACCTTTTCGATGTGCTGATCCGTAAAGCCGTATGCCTTCTTGCCGGCCTTGACCTGTGCCAGGATCTCGTCCTCGCTCAGCATTTTGCCCGGCATGGATACCGTTGCGCACTGGTTCATGCCCAGCAGGGCAATGGCCATTGCCAGCGCACCGCCGCCGCCCGTCTTGCAGGCGCCGAAGTAGTAATCTGCCTGCCCAGTCTTGACCGCCATTGCCGCCGCAATGTCATCCTTGATCTCCACCGAGGCACGTTCGCCTACAACACCCTTGATGGTGTCATAAACCTTCTGCTTGTCGATCTGGCCGCCTACTACGATTTTCATAAGCTAGCCCTCCTTTCTGATGTGGGTTTTATGCAAATGCTGTCACGATTGTGCCAGCACGACCCCGATGTGCATGGTCAGGAACTTCTGCTCGTCCTCCGGCAGGTCCGGCAGAATCTCCCGCACCAGCGCCTGCGTTGCTTCCAGTGCCTTGGGGAAGGTAGGCTCCTGGCTGGTCTCTTCGTAGACCTCCTCGTCCAGCGGCTCCACCGGCTCTCCGCGGTGGATGCGCCCCAGCGCAGCGCACAGGTGCGTGATCATGGCGGAGGCGTTTTCTTCGGTCAATGTCAGACCATATTTCTCCTGAAAAAAGCGGATCACATCCTGTACCTTCCGGCAATCCTCCTCGGACAGCATCCCTGCCTGGTGCAGGATCGTTAATCTCGGTTCAAAATCCATCTCTGACATCTCCCAATGATTTTTTGTTTTGCTTACAGCCAGGTGCCGATCTTGTCGGCCAGCGTCTCAGCCGGAGCTTCGGTTCCAAAAATGTTCCAGACCAGCTCACAGATCTCACCGCAGCAGCTATAGGGGCTGTAGTACGAGGTGGAGTCCGGCTTGAAGCCGACGTTCTGCTTGTTGGTCAGGAAAATGACGGCGGTCTTGTTGGTCTTGTTCATGACCACATGGGTGCCGGTAAAGCCTGCGTGGCCAAAGGCGTCGTAGTGGCGGTCGCCGCGGCCCATGAACGAGGAGCCGCGCTCAAAGCCCAGCCCGCGGGACGGCTTGCCGTTCTGCTCGCTGGTGAACTCGTCGATGACTTCCTTCTTGTAAAGGCGGACGCCCTTGTAGATGCCGCCGTTCAGCATGGCCTGGCACAGCACGGCCAGATCTTCCGCGTCGGAGTACAGGCCCGCGTGACCGGCCACGCCGCCGTTTGCCATCCATGCATTGCCGTCGTTGCACTCGCCCTGCAGGGTGTAGTTGCGCCAGCCGGTGAAGGTGCGGAACGCGTCCAGATCGGCGGTACAGTCGTAGCCAAAGCCCGGGTAGTCGATCTCGTCCACCATGGCATACTCATACGGGTTGCCGAAGGAGGTGGCTGCCACATCCTCGGTGGTAAAGCCGTTGGCCAGCGGCAGATAGGTGGTGCGCTTCAGCCCCAGAGGCTTGTAGATCTCGTTCTTGACGTATTCGTCCATCGAGCGCCCGGTGATCCGCTCCACCAGGAAGCCCAGCATCTGAAAGCCCAGGTCGCTGTACTTTTCCTCGCCGGGGGCGAACATCAGCTCACAGTTGCAGATGTAATCCAGCACCTTGGCCTTGTCCTTCTCGATGTAGAGGAACATCGCCTTCCACTGCGGCAGACCGGAGGTGTGGGTCAGCAGCTGATGCACGGTGACGTTTTCCTTTCCGTTCTTGGCAAACTCCGGAATGTAGCTTGCTACCGTGGCGTTCAGGTCGATCTTGCCCTCGCTGTACAGCTTCATGATGGACTGTGTCGTGGCCATGATCTTGGTGCAGGATGCCATGTCGAACATGGTATCCATCTGCATGGGGCGGGGATCGTCCAGCCGCACGCCCATGTCGTTGAGCATTGCGTAGCCGTATGCCTTTTCATACACGATCTTGCCGCCGCGTGCCACCACGATCGTTGCGCCGGGGAAATATCCCTGTCCCATGTAGTTTTCCACAATGTCGTCGATGGCCGTCAGGCGGTCATCGGTCCGGACGGGCATTGCAGACCGGGGGAAGCAGTTCTCCGCCTGCTCCGGGCTGGCACACCCCATAAAGGCAGAGGCAGCTGCCAGTGTGCCAACGGTTTTGCCGGATGCGATCAGGAAGTTGCGCCGAGTGATCTTTTTCATGCGAGATCTCCTTTTCTTTCTGCAAAAAAATCAGACATCCTGTATCGGTTTTCGGAAGAAAATGTTTTATACAATATTTTGTATTTTCATTCCGAAAGAAACATCCGCATGTCCTCCATGCAGATGTGACTTCTGTTTGACAGCACCTTTGCTTAGTAGCGCGGAATGATCTGCTTGCGCATCACCTGCTGCTGGATGTGGTCCACGCGCTCCACCGACAGGATCTTGCGCACCAGCTGCGCGGTGATGTTATCACTTTTCCGGCAGGCAAGCACGGCCACGGTATCTTTTTCCTGCTCATCCAGCCGGGGCATCGGATAATAGCTCAGCCCCTCCGGCAGCATATCGGCGCTCCAGACGCCGGCATCAATGACGCCGCTGTGCAGAAACGGCACCAGTTGACTATAGATGATGGGCACATATTGCACCGGCTTATCGGCAAAACAGAACCGGGTCAGCATCTCCTGGTCCACCGAGGAGGCATCCACGCCCACCTTGCAGTTCTGCCAGTCGCCCTTGAAGTCCGGGCGGACAAAGACCCGATGCTGTTCCACATAGCTCTGCGGGCCAAAGGCCGCGATCAGCTGGATGTCCTTGCCCTCCTGCGCATAGTGTTCAAATGCAAGCTGGCTCATGACGCACAGATGAAAGCGCCCTTCTTCCACACAGTTCAGCCGGTAGCCGGAACCGCGCATAAATGCGATCGCACCCGTGACCCCTTTCTGGTTCAGTTCCTCATACAGCCCGCTGGCCAGGCCTTCATAGCGCAGGCCATACGGCATAGGCATCACGCAGGTCAGACCCGTATTGCTGCAATACTGCGCCATTGCCACATAGTCGATCTCTGTTGCAATGGTGCCGTTCTGCCCATGGGATTCCAGACGGATCACATGATTCTGTTTCAGGTTGTTCAGCGCGATCTGGATATTTCCCCGTGCCATCTCGCATTGTTCGCTCAGTTCCGTCACCGTGGGGATCCGGTCTCCCGGTTCCAGCCCTGCCAGGATCTGCGCGACCTGCAGCGTTGCCAGACCAGACTTCTGGAGCAGACTTGTGTTCATCATGGTTGCTCTTCCCTTCTCGACCTATCTTTCAATCCGCATCAGGTGGACCGTGGGAAATTCCACAGGAAAGAAGCGTATTTTGGGCGTTCCGCCCCTCCTCACAAGAGACAGATCGCTTGCAGATTTATGATAATACAAAATTTCATATATTGCAATATGGAGTCTTGCATAAACTTTTTCCATCGAATTTGTACAACCTGATTTTTCATCCGCCGCGGCTTTCCGGTCCGTCACCAGTCTCCCCGGCAGGAACACCATGCGCCGCTTGCCCTTGAGGTTACCCCCGCGTATGCGGGGAAAAGCGAAAAACAGATGCCGTTCCTGCCCCCTTACCAGGATCACCCCCGCGTATGCGGGGAAAAGAAGTCAAGGCGTTGCTGCACTTCAATTGGGTTGGGATCACCCCCGCGTGTGCGGGGAAAAGCCGCATTTGACACCGGCCATAGACAGGTCGAAGGGATCACCCCCGCGTATGCGGGGAAAAGCAGTCCCGGCAGCGCTGCCGGATGTCACGCACGGGATCACCCCCGCGTATGCGGGGAAAAGCCAGAGCTACCGCCAGCCGTGCAGCGCCATGTGGGATCACCCCCGCGTATGCGGGGAAAAGAGTAAGCCGAAGCCCGGCAAAGACCGGCGCATGGAATCACCCCCGCGTGTGCGGGGAAAAGGCGTTCGGTTGCCGCCGCTGCACGTTCCCGCAGGGATCACCCCCGCGTATGCGGGGAAAAGGCTCCAGAATGACAAGGGCAACATCTATGGTCGGGATCACCCCCGCGTGTGCGGGGAAAAGCGCACGACGGCAGGCAGGTCCTCCGGGGCCTGCGCCGCCACCTCAAATGCGATTGGGATGGTCACCTCCGCCTTGTACAGGTCGGCAATGTCGTACACGAAAGAGCACTCATGCCCGACGTGCACGAATCCCAGCCCCGGCGCACACCCCAGCGCCACAATGACCGCATGGGCCAGCCCGTACAGGCAGGCATGTACGGTGGGTCACACGGGTGCCGGGGCCGAGCAGCAGCACCGAAATGCCTGGCACATCATCCATGGCTGCTTCCTCCGTGCAGGATGGTCATCAGGCCAAGGCCGTAGGCTTTGCCGCGGCCAATGCCCTGACACAGCATCTCCCGGAACGCTTCCGAGTCGGTCACCTGCAGGATGCCCTCATAGGTCACCGCCAGCAATGTGACCGGCCGCTTTCCGTTCTTCCGGAAGTGACAGGTCTGTTTCCGGGTCACCTGAAAAGCGCCCTCCGTCAGGGCAAAGCCGTGCTTCCCGGCCTGCTCCAGAAGCCACTGTTCCTGCTCCGCTTCCAGATAGCAGGGCTTCAGGGCACCCCGCGCCAGCGGGTCCGCCGGGTCTTTCCGGGTGCGGGTCGGATTTGCCGTCAGACGGAACTGCCAACAGCTGCCCGGGGTCACCCGTTCCAGCAGCGGCTCGTAGCGGCGCGTTTCCGGCGCGGCTCCCGTCCCGAACTGCGCACACAGTCCGGTCAGGTCGGGGAGCTCCTCGCTGAGCAGCAGCAGATACAGTTTTCCGTTCAGGCTGTCCAGCCGCCACAGCCTGCGACGTCGTTCGCCGGAGAACGAGTTTTCCACCGCGCCGTGGAACTTCTGTGGAGAAGTCAGCGCGATCATGGTACTGCGGCGGGTGGGGTCAAGTTCTGCGCGGGACAAATACATTGCATCTCACCTCAATTCTGCAATTCCGCCATGGGGTCGTGCTCCGTCGGTTCCGGCATTTCCGGCCGGTCCAGCCGCCATTCCCGCACCGGACGGAACCCGTACTGCCGATGCACCGGGCTGAAGGACACCGGCAGATCCTGCCGGGGCACTGCCGCAGGGTCTGCCGGGTCGGCGTCGGCCACGATGCGCAGCTTCCCTGTTTCCGGTTTTCGTCCCTGCATGGGTTCCGTCCGGAGGACGTCCAGCAGGCTCCCCTGCCGGATGCCCAGACAGAGCGGCAGGGTGGGCGGGCAGGAGCGCCGCCCCAGATACAGCGGGTAGACCGGGTGCCGCAGAGCCGCTTCCAGCTCCCGCAGCAGAGCTTCGTCCTCGCTTTCCAGCCCTGCCAGAAAAACGGCGTCCTGCAGATAGTGGCGGTAGGTCACATAGGAGGTGTCCCGGCTTTTGGCGGTGTGAAAATCCACCAGCAGGCTGCCCTCCTGATCCGCCCGCACGGCAAAGCGCAGGCCGTTCAGCCGGGCAAGGCCCTCCGTGTCGTCCCGGCGCAGCCCCAGCGCCGCCGCCAACAGGCCGACCACGCCGCTTTTGGTGGGTTCCCGGTCGGTCTTGCGGGTCTCAAACTTGGAGTCCGAACCCCAGGCCTGCAGGGGTGCAGCCAGCCGAAGTAATAAGGTCGCCATGGTCACACCTCATTCCCGGGCAGCTTCTCCTCTACGGCCTTTTCCAGTACCGCCAGCATGGTGTTCAGCGGCATGGGCTGTGCCAGTTCTTCCAGCCCGGTACCCACCGTAAAGCTCTGCTCCGGCACCTCTGCAAAGGTATTGTAGAGTTCCTTTGCATACTGTTTCAGCGCCATCTTGGACGGTTCTGCATAGCCTTCTTCGCTCTTGCGCACCGGCTTTTCAAAGGCACCGCAGAGGTTCACCGGCTGGTCCTGCCGCAGGGTGATGTAAACGGCATCCGGCAGGGTGCGGTTGGCAAAGCTGTTCTGCTTGCCGGTGGGCATGGAGCGGATGAACGCCTCACCGAACGCCCGGACCGTCTGTGCCGCCTGCTCTGCGCCCAGCGTGCGCACCAGCTCCAGAACATTGACCGTCGCATAGCGGTACAGGGTGGCGGAATTGTATTCCACCGTGCCCAGATGCCCGGCACCGGTGTTGTCCTCCGGGGCACAGTCGTCCACGGCGGTGAAATAGTCGAACTCGTTCTGCACGGTGTGGGTGGAGATGCTGTGGGCCACCTGTGCGGCAGCGTCATAATTCAGCGAAGGTGCCTTGGCAACCATCCGGCCAAACAGCACCATGTCCACGGTCGGATTTTCATTTAATGCATCCTCATAGGCACTATCGTCCTTGCAGTTTTCTGCAGCCAGTTTTGCCAGCGCCATGGCCTGTGCCTTTCCAATCAACAGCAATGCAGAGGTGTTATCGCTCTTTTCCCCATCCTTTTTATCGCTTTTTTTGAAGGTAATTCCAGCCATTTTCAACGCATCCTGGGACATCTTTTCCAGTTTTTTCCGATCCTGTCCGGGAAGCAGTTCAGCCAGTTCATCCGCTACAAGGTCAATTGCCCTTAACGTGCGCTTGCCAATCTCCACCTCGCCACTCATTTCCTCAGTGAACATCACGCGCATGGCGTGCTTCCACGCCTGCGAGGACACCCGGGCACGGACGGCCCCGCCATAGACAGCGGTCTTGGGGCTGCCGGTGTCGTCGCGGTTGACGCAGCTGGGCGGCACGGTCTGCAGAACATGAAAATCAACATACAGGCGTTTGGTATCCATCTCAATTCTCCTTTTCGTTCTCTTTGGTTTTCTCCGTGGGGCTCGCATAAAGGTCCCGGCCCCACCGCAAACGGACATTCGGCGCACCGTCCACAAACTGGTATTGATACAGATCCTCGGCCAGCTGCGGATAATCCAGCGGGATCCCTTCCCGCCGCAGCAGCTGGATCATCCCGCGCAGGTGGTGCGAGACTTCCGGCATGGAATCCGCCGTTGCCAGCGCGTTGAACCGCCGGAGCACGCTGCTCTCGGTCCAGTCCTGCCCGGCAGCTGTTTTTTCGGCCAGCTGCCGCACTGCACCGCCCAGTGTTCTGCCCGGCTGATTCATGGAAACACCGGCTTCCCCCTGCTGGTGCAGGGCAAACAGGGTCAACGCCGTATAGACGGCCCATTCCGCCTTTGACGGGCCATTGCTGCCCTGCAGCTGCTCCGGCATGTCGGCCAGCAGAGCGCCCCACAACGCAGGCAGGTCTCCGGGCTGACGCCCCACGCCCCGGCGCAGCTCGGCAAGCTCGGCCCGTCTCTGCGGCTCCGGCAGAACTTGCAGCCGACGCAGCTGCCGGGTCACGCAGGCTTTCACCTCATTGGTTTTCATTCTGTCCCTCCTTCATCCTGTTTCGGGTACAGCTTCCGCAAATCATACAGAAAGCTGTTGTATGCCTTGGGCGCTGTATACAGATAACTCTTTTCCGGATTCTTTTTATCCGGAACGCGATGCCCGATGAATGCAGCGGTCCCCGCCTGCTCCACCATCTGCTTGCTCAATTCTGCCGCAAGCCGGTATGCCTGCTCCTGCCACTCGGCCGCTTTCTCGACCGGTTCATCCGTCTCTGGGTCAATGCCTTGCAGCCACCGCCGGAACGGCTGATCGACCGCAAAATAGAACTGCGCGCGGGCAGCTTCGGCACCGGTGTCGTTCTTGTCCCCTGCCGCAAGGGCCAGGTTCTGTGCCAGACGACCCACGATCCGTGCAGCCTGCTCACAGTTGTTCACTTCATCGTCAACATAGATCTGCCATGTACGGCCCAATTCATTTAGCAGTTCAAGATTCATCGAAAGCGCATCCGTGTAACAATCTTTCATGGAGGCACTTTGCGCTCCGTATTCCACCCCAACTGCACAAACCTGTAGAATTTCTTTTCTGCTCAGCAATTTCCGGCCCTGCAAATAGGTATTCCACCAGATCACGCCGGGTTTATGGCCGCCCCTATCACTGATAGCGGAAAACTCCCGCCAGAGCTGTTTTCCCATCTCATGTTTCCGCGGATAATAATCCACCAGCCCTGTCTTTTTGTCCTCTTTTTTATTCCAGAGCGTCATCGGTTCTGCAAATGCATTCGTGGAATCAAAGAAGTCTCCTCCCAAGACCGTATAGCCCACAACTTTGTTTTCCTTTCGCTCCAAAAGGGCCCTTCGGAACTGCATCGTCATCAGCTCCGCAAAGTTATCCGGGCATACCACCTCAGTTCGTTCGCCGCTTCTTGCATCCTCAAGCTCCCAGCACGGAACATCCGGTTCCCAGAGTTCTCCGCCATCTTGCAGGAACATCAGGTTCCGCATCAGTGTTTCAAACAGATTGCTGCCTTTTACATAGATCACACCGATCCGGCCGAGCCACCCCGGCCCCATCGACGGCAGCGGCCGGTCTTTTGCCTTTTTCTTAGCCGCCGCATCGTCATAATTGTTTAAAGACACAAGCCATCGTGCAGCCTGCGGGTAGTCCATGCTTTCCTTTCCTGTTCCCGCACAGGCAGAAAACAGGCTGGTTTTATTCTCGCTTTCAAACACTTCTCCGTTCAGCTTTTTCGCACCGAATGGACTGCCGATCTTCGCTTCCGGCACCTGCCAGAAGGGGCGCTCCGGGTGGAACAGCCAGAAGCGGTCCTGCCATTTGTCCAGATAATCCCGGATCGGCTGTTCCGGGAAGTGCCCCAACTGCCACAATTCGCCCCAGCGCTGCAGAGCATCCCGGGGTTCTTCAAACGGTGCCGGTACACCGTTCCCATCCACGCGGGAGAACACGGTGTGCAGCACCGCCAGCTGCAGCCGCAGCATGGCGGCGTCCTGCGTGGGCATCTCGCCCGCAAGGTCCACATACGCGTGTGCATGGAGCAGTGCGTCGGTCAGCGAGACTTCCTGCACAGTGCAGTCCTGTGTCCGCACCCGGACCCACCGTTCCTGCAGCAGGTTAAACTCCATCGTCTCCATCCTCATCCTCCTTCTGATAGGTCAAGCCGTTCTCACGGTCGTAGTGCAGCACCTGCCCGGCAAGGTGTGCCGTGCGGCGCTCGTCCAGCAGCAGGACCAGTTCCCCGCGCAGCAGCGGGGAGAGCCGCCATGCCGCAAAATGCTTCCGGGTCTCGGCTTCCAGCGCGTCAATGGTTTGCTGCACGCTCCATCGTTTGCTGAAATACCCCGGCAGACGCAGCCTCTGCCGCGCGATCCGCAAGGCTTCTTCCGGCTGCGGGGACTGGTCCACCGCCACACAGGGCCCGGCCGCTTCTCCCTCTCCGGGCAGGAAGCGGACATTGCCGCTGCTGTCCTGCATCACGACCAGCACTTCAATGGACGGGTCGCCGTCGCGCACAGCGGCACGGGCACCGGCGTCGCTGGTCGCCCCGACCTCATTCATCCAGTCGTCCAGCGCATCACCGCATGCTCTCGGCGACAAAATGGCAAAGGCCTTGGCGCTGCGCTGCTTCTTGGCCTGTTCCAGCTCATACGTTCCCCGTGCCGCCGTGCTCTGCGGGTCTGCAGGCAGACAGTCCGGCTCCCAGCCATAGGTGTCCTGCACCAGCCGGGCGATATCTCCGGGCAGCTGCAGGTCCATCGGGCACAGTTCCGTAATCATGTAATCGAAATCGATATCCAGTGACTGCTCGAGCACCTGCGTACCCACCACGATCAGCCGGTCGCGCTGCGCTGGAGTCGAGCGCTTGCCGATGCGCTCCATCAGGCGTTGTTCCTTTTCGGCGCGGTCAGGCATCAGGAATTGTGCGTGGAACACAAGCACTTCAAATTCCGGCAGCTCTTCTCGCAGGCGGGCCGCAAGGTCCTGCGCTTTCCGCACCGTGTTGACGATCACGCCTGCACAGCCACCCTCCCGCAGCGCGTTCTGCAGCATTTCCGGCAGATGTTCCTCCGTCAGGGATTCCATCGTCACCCGGCGCGGCGGTGTGTGCAGCGGAATGCCGGTTTGCTGCACCTGTTTTCCATCGGTCCAGGTCAGCAGCGGGTAGCCACGGCAGGTTTTCCAGGGTGCATCCGGCAGCGTTTTCCGGTTGAGATATGCGGTCACAAGTTCGGTGCGCCGCTTGGCGGGCAGTGTGGCCGAAAGCAGGATCACCGGCACCCGGTACTCTCCCAGCCAGTTCAGTGCCCGGTCCAGATAACAATTCATGTAGGCGTCGTAAGCATGACACTCATCGATCACCACCACCTTGCCCGCCAGGCCGAGATGCCGCAGCATCACATGCTTCTGCTGCAAGGCCGCCATCAGCAGCTGATCCACCGTGCCAATGACAAAGTTGGCCAGAAGCGCCTGTTTGCTGCCCTGAAACCACTGGTGCACCATCACCCGTTCCTCCGGGTCGTCGACGGTGTTTTTCACCGGCACCGGTTCCTGCTGCAATTTCAAATAGTCTGTATTCAGCTGCGCCATGCCGTGCGCCAGCCGGATGGAGTGTTCCAGCCCATCCGACTGTTTCTGCGCCCAGTCCAGCAGCCGCCCAAAAATACCGTTGGCGGTGGCCTGGGTCGGCAGACCAAAGAAGATGCCGCCCTCCCCGCAGCGCTGTGCCAGAACCTCCGCCGCTGCCAGCGCAGCCTCGGTTTTGCCCACGCCCATCTGGGCTTCCAGAATAAAAATGCCCGGTTCCTGTGCGTTGTTCACAGCCTCCAGCATAGCCTGCTGCACTTCGTTCGGAAGAAAGCCGAACCGCTCCCGGAACTCCGCCGGGTCCGCCGCGGCCTCCTGCACTTCCCAGGGAAGGGTCGGTGCGAATTTCTGCCATGCCCGTTCCACGCGGGCCGGATAAAGGCTCTCGTCGCCCAGTTCCTCTACCGGGATCAGCGGGAAATACCGGGGATTGCTGGCGATCCAGTCCGCCATGATGAGCAGGCCGGTCAGAAGGAGTTCCGTCGGGACCGACAGCTCTGGCAGCTCTTTCACGTCAGAAAAGCCGCTTTCCTGCAGGGCGTGATCGAACAGTTCCTGCCAGCAGCTCCACCAAAATGTTTTCCGTCCTTTGGGCCAGTAATTTGTTTCATACACTCCGTCTTCCAGCTGGTCCAGAACATTATTTGCCTCCTGCGGCTTGCCGTGGTGCGCCCCCACAATCGAGGCCAACCCTTCCGGGCAGCCCAGCTCCCGCAGGATCGCCTCCCCGGCCATCGCATGGTGGGAAAATTTCTTTTCCTGCTCGTTCCAGCGGAGCTCGGTATCCTCCTCCAACCGCTGTTTTGCCTCCGGCAGCAGGCTCATGATCGGGCCGGCAAAGGCCAGCGTAATTTTCCCGATATCGTGGACCCACCCCAGAAAAACGACAGTCCGGGTCAGCAGTTCCTCGTCCAGGTCCAGATTCCGCCGCACACTTTCCGGCAGCCACTGCTGCACCAGAAACCGCATAATGCCTGCTGTGTCCCACAGGTGCATCCACAGCGGCAGCCATAAACTGCTGTTATCCGGGTCTGTTTTGCCTGCAAAACGCCGTACCTTGCAGGATCGTTCCGGTCGTTTCATCGTTCCACCTCCAAAGCATCGTTCCCATTGGCAGCCGGTGATTTTCTGATAAGCAAAGAATAACCGATATGCCGTCCCATAAACAGGACTTTCACGTTTTTTCAGCGATTTTTACTCTGTTTTTCTTCTGTTACCCCCGCAAATGCGGGGAAAAT